>PPYE01585160.1_pt1 | contig 26867 bp, 20 predicted proteins | sample 1559881 | NCBI WGS metagenome assembly PPYE01 (sample SAMN08240022, study PRJNA423297) | Human gut metagenome, whole genome shotgun sequencing project. | reverse complement strand
TTGTAGGGATTTTTTGCGCAAAAATACTGTCAGCTTAATTTGTCAACATAATATATCTGATTTTGAAACACGCCGAAAATATTTATCAGAAACTGAAAGTGGTCAATATTGCGGAGCAGTTTGGTTATAATGCAAAATATTTATCACATGTTTTTCATAGTATAACAGGAACTTCATTGAAGCAATTTATTTTGCAAAAGAAAGTAGCAGAAGCCAATTTTATGCTGATGGATACGAACAAAACAATCCGGGAGATATCGGCATGCCTGGGATTCACGGATTACCATAATTTTATGAAAATATACAAGAAAATTACGGGGCTGACACCTACGGAGTATCGGAATGCTTATTCAAAGAGAATGCTTTTCCACATTTGAATAGAACAGAGATAAAGCTGCAGGAGGAAAATGAATGTTAAAGTTAGCGCCCAGATGGGCAGAAAAGGAGTTCCAATGGACATCATGCGTAGATGATGCGTTGGCAACAGTATCGAATTATTATGGTATAGAATACCGTTTTTCCTATGCAAAGGCCTGGGACTTCAAATACACGTCCTATGATACGGATAAAAATATGCTATTCGAAAAACGACTTGATACAAAAAATGCGTTAGATCGATACCACTTTTTGACAGAGTGCCATAGAACAAAAATGATTTACCATTATACGGATGATGTAAAAGAACTGCTGGGAATTGTAGAAAATGAGCTGTCACATAACAGACCTTGACTGCAGATCCATTCTGATTCAGGTAATGGAAGAAATTTTGGGGATAACAGGAAAGGGCAATGATTTTGATAATATGCGGCAGTTTTCAAGAGATCTCAAGGAGCATTTTTCTGTAGAAAAGGAATTGGCGGGAAATAGCGGCAGATTCTATTGGAGTGGATTTCATTTCCGGTTAGTAGAGTTTGCTTTTGGGCGTTCCTTTGCTCGGCAAGCCTTACTTTATGCGGCGGAGAGACTTCATTCAGATGAGATAAGAAAAATTGCAGAAGCCATGCGCAGAATGATCTCAAAATTCAATTATGCAATTACGATAATGCAGCGTACATTCAAAGGGGAGATGCCAATTGAGTACGGCTTGTCAGACCATGATAAAAGAGTTTTAGAAGAGGTTAGCAATATTTTTGCTTTGGAGGCCATACGGAGGTAAATAAGCAAGAAGCTGTATCTAATACGATGCTGCAGCCAGGTCCTCTTAATCTGAATCAGACGGGGAATGCATGTTATGCCGATTTATCCCCTTATTATAATAATCAGGCATTGGGAGTAAACGATCTACTGGAAAATGCGGACTTTACAGGGGTAGGAGAGTATTTCCTGAGAGATGATATCCCCTCTGACAGACTGATAAAATACAATGGAATAGAATTTCCAATTGGAACAGGGCATGGAAACCTATATGACAATATTTCCTGCCGGGGTCAAAAAATATTAATTTGCAGGAACAATGTGATACAGTTGGATTTTATGCTGACTGCAGAGTGGGGCAGCTACTGTGAAGAGATACAGATTAATTATGATACCGGCAGAAAAGGGGTTATACCTTTTGGTGTGACAGATTTTGCCCTCGATCCCAAATACGGAGAAACCGTGGTATATCAAGGCCGTACTTTGGCAAAGTCGGAAAACCAGGTGAAGCCGTGGCAGGAAAAGGCTAAAATATTTGCGTTTAGTGTGAGTGGAATAAATGGAAATATTGATCACCTTATTTTGCCAGTATGTGAAAGGATACACATTTTTGCTTTGAGAATTGTGCAGGGACGCACCCAGAATCTGGAAGTTCACAGGGCGGAGTTTTGCTAACGTAGGTGAAATTTGCAAAAGTATGGTTAATTTGGAGGAATAAAATGTTAGAGAAACTCCCGCTTTCAAGTGCACAGTCATGCCCGCATGACGTCCGGTTAGAATCTCCCCCCCAGCTCCCGCATAAAGAGCAAAAAACTTGACTTTTACAATAGCAGAGAATAAAATTATAAAAGAGAAATTATTGTCAAAAAAGCTGTTCGGCATGGCAGGGAATAAGGCGGGAAGAGATATGATTGAAATACTGGACGGACTGCATGAAACCATCAATTACGGCGATTCACTGGGTGTGCGGATGTACCATAATGTTGAGTATGAAGACTATCCGGAGCATTGGCATACGGGAATTGAGATCATTATGCCTTTGACTTTGGATTATACAATCATTGTCGGAGGAAAACGATATCATCTGGGCCGGGGGGATATTATCATCATAAACTCAGGGGTGCTTCACGCTCTGGAGGCGCCGCCTGCGGGGGAGAGGATCATTCTTCAGTTTGACTCACTCCTTCTCTACAATCTCAAAGGCATGGAGACTTTGCTGTCTTTGCTTCCGGAGATTATTATCTTTACAGAGAAGAGCGAACCAGAGCTTTACCCCTATGTATACCAGAGAATGAAGAAAATCATAAGAGAATATGATGAGAAGAAGACATTCTGTGAGATAGTCATTTATGCGGCGCTGCTTGAAATTTTTGTAAAATTAGGACGGGATTTTACAGACCGCGCCATGGAGAGTGGCGAGACGGCGGACCGGGCCAGGCAGAAGGAGTACCTGGAAACGATCATGCGGGCCTGTAACCATATTAATGCACATTACCAGGAGAACATAACACTGGAGGAAACAGCGGCTGTCTGCGGTTTTTCCAAGTTCCATTTTACCCGTATCTTTAAGCAGTATATGGATATGACTTTTTATGAGTATCTGAATGCCAAGAGAGTGAAATGTGCCGAGGGGCTGCTTTACTCTACACAGATGAGTGTCACCGATATAGCCTTGAACTCCGGTTTTTCTTCCCTGAGCACATTTAACCGGACGTTCAAATCCGTCAATGACTGCTCGCCCAGCGAGTTTAGGAATAAGCGGGTAGCGGAGTTGGCAAATTGTAAATGATTTTCTGAGAGTCCGGCAAGCCGGACTCTTTTTTTCGCAAGAAATGCACAAGAGAAGGCAAGATTTAGGCAGAAATTCAGAATAATTGATAATATTATGTACCTATTCAGGTCTGTGCACTTACTGCGCAGACCTGCTGGCAATAACCGCCGGAGCGCGTTTGAAAAGTACTCTGGGAAAAGGTTTCTAGGAAGGGGGATGTGTATGGCAGGCCAATTGAGATTTCCGCTGCTGTTTTCTGCGGGATGTGTGCTGCAGCAGGGAGAAGAGACAAGGATATGGGGCTGGTGCCGTCCGGGCACTGAAGTGAGGCTGCGGCTGGACCGGCACAGAGAGAGGACGGTGTCGGATGACTGGGGAAACTTTGAAGTCCTGTTAAAAGGCCTGATACCCGGCGGGCCCTATGTTCTGTATGCTGAGACTTCTGACGGGGAGGAGCAGAGAATCGGGGGAATTTATGTGGGAGATGTGTATGTCTGTGCCGGACAGTCCAACATGGAGCTTCCCATGAGAAGAGTACGGGCAAGGTTTCCGGAAGAGTATGAAAACGGGGGCGCGCCCCAGGTGCATCTGTATAAGGTTGAGGGAAAATATGATTTTTCTGGGCCTCTTAAGGACCATGTCCGGGCAGGCTGGCAGATATGTACAACGGATAGTCTGGACGAAGCGTCTGCTTTTTCTTATTTCTTCGGAAAATACATTCAGGAAGCCCGGAGGATGCCTGTAGGAATCATAAATCTCAGCCTGGGCGGAACCCCTGTTGAGGCGTGGATGAGTGAGACGGGTCTGGCCAGACATCCCGGATACCTAAGGCTCAGAGAGCAATATCAGAAGGACGGCCGTCTCTGCCTGGCGGCCGGACAGCAGGAGGAGGGAGAAAAGGCGTGGCAGGAAAAAATCCTCAGAAAAGAACAGGAGGGAGAGCATGACGTCTGGAAAAAGATCGTGCTTCCCGCATATTTGGAGGAGGAGAGCTGCTGGGATCAGGCGCTTAGGGATTTCTGCGGATGTATCTGGCTGCGGAGGCGGTTTCAGGCGTCAAAAGAATGGGAAGGAAGAGAATGTCTTCTCCGGTTCGGAACTATGACGGACAGTGACAGGATATATATAAACGGTGTCCTGGTAGGAGAGACGGAATACTGCTATCCGCCCAGACGGTATCCTATCCCGGAAGGCTTGTTAAGAACAGGGGAAAATGAGATCGCAGTCCGTCTTGTGTGCAGAAACGGAAAAGGGAGAGTCACCCCCGGAAAGCCTTATGATCTTATACCCGGCAGATATATCCGGGGCGGTGACATGAAAGAGGAGCCCGGGGAGCGGATTGACCTGAGCGGAGAGTGGGAGTATCAGATCAGGGCGGTCCTGGAACCGGCGCCGGAGCAGGTTTTCCTAAACAGAGGGCCCACGGGACTGTTTCATGGTATGGTGTCCCCCTGTCTGCCTTATATGGTAAAAGGAGTTGTCTGGTATCAGGGGGAGTCTAACGACTGCCATCCGAAGGTCTACAGAGAGCTGCTGGCGGATATGATAGAGGACTGGCGAAGGCAGTGGAGACAGGAAGAACTGCCCTTTGTGATCGTGCAGCTTCCGGGCTGCGGGGTGGATATTGCAGGAGGGGAGGCCTGGCCTGTCATACGGGAAGCGCAGAGACAGGCTGGAAGACTTCCCCTGACAGCGGTAACGGTAAATCTGGACATAGGTGAGGAAAATGATCTGCATCCGCTCGACAAGAAGACAGCAGCCTTCCGTGCTTCGCTGGCTGTGCGAAGTATGGTCTATAAGGAAACTCTTGTTTCAAAAGGACCGGAACCGGAGGCATACCGAGTAGAAAATGGGCAGGTGATCTTGTCCTTTGATACACAGGATGGGGAGGAGATTACCACATGGGATGGAGAGTCTCCTTCGGAATTTGAGGTGGCAGGCTGTGACGGAAGATATTATAGAGGATATGGAAAGACAGAGGGGAAAACAGTGACCGTATATGCCGAAGCGGTTGAAAGGCCATACCATATTCGCTATGCATGGTCTTCGGCGCCGAAAAAAGGTCTGCTGTGCAGCAAAAGCGGATTGACTGCAGGCCCTTTTGTATGGGATTTGGAGTAACAGACTGGAGAATCAGGAGGATAAGACTGAATGTTATTTAATGACGGATGGGAATTTACAAAGCAGCCCCTTCACACAGGGCTGGAGGAAATCGGGAAAAGGCATGAGGACTTTTACCCGGTAGGTCTGCCTCATGACTGGCTGATCTATCATGCGGATGCTCTGTATGAAGATGCTACGGGCTGGTACAGAAAACGGTTTGTATGTGAGCTTGAAGAGGATATGCTGGTGTTTCTCCGCTTTGACGGTATTTACATGGACAGCAGGATCTATGTGAACGACAGGTTGGCCGGGGAGTGGAAATACGGATATTCGGCTTTTGAGATAGATATTACCTCATATCTGAAGGAAGGGGAGAATGAAATCAAGGTATCTGTGGATCATCAGAGCCCTAACAGCCGCTGGTATTCCGGGGCAGGAATCTTCAGAGATGTGTGGCTGAAAAAAGTTCACCGAATCCATATTTTGTCAGACGGAGTATATTTTCATGCCAGGAAAAAAGAGGATTTCTGGGAGGCAGAGGTCGAGACGGAAGCTGCGGGGGAGAACCTGGAACTTCGGTATGAGATAAAGGAAAAGGACGCAGACCGGTGGCTGCCTCTTACAGGAGAGGAGCATAAGACTTTGAAAGAGGCAGAGCGTCAGGTATATGTATACACCTTCAAGAGCAGGATCAGGGATCCCAAATGCTGGGATGTGGAGAATCCCCGGTGTTACCGTCTGAAGGTCAGTCTGTATTCAGAGGGGAAATTGCTCCAGGAAGAGGAACAGACGGTGGGTTTCTGCACAAAGGAGTTTTTGCCGGACCAGGGATTTCTTCTCAACGGACGCAAGGTGAAATTAAACGGTGTCTGTGAACATCATGACCTGGGTTGTCTGGGAAGCGCCTATCATTCCAAGGCTATGAGGAGAAAATTCCGTATCCTGAAGGAAATGGGTGCAAATGCGGTCCGTCTGACTCATAATATGCCGGCTTCAGACGTGATGGGGCTGGCGGATGAGATGGGACTTTTGGTGGTTTCGGAAGCCTTTGATATGTGGGAATCCTCCAAGACAACATATGACTATGCCAGATTTTTCCCCGAATGGTATCAGAAGGATGTGGCAAGCTGGGTGCGCAGGGACAGGAACCATCCCAGCCTCATTCTGTGGAGCATAGGTAATGAGATATATGATACCCATACCGGGCCCAAAGGCCTTAAGTGGACCAGGATCTTGATGGAGGAAGTGGAGAAGCATGATCCGAAAGGAAACGGGCGTCCCACGCTTGGGTCTAACTATATGCCCTGGGAAAATGCCAGGAAATGTGCGGATGTCATCAAGATAGCAGGGTATAATTACGGGGAAAAATATTATGACGCCCATCATAAGGAGCATCCTGACTGGGTGATTTACGGAAGCGAGACTTCTTCCACAGTACAGAGCCGGGGAATCTACCATTTTCCTTATCAGCAGTCAGTGCTGGCAGACGAGGATGAGCAGTGTTCTGCACTTGGCAATTCCACAACGAGCTGGGGAGCCAGATCTTCTGAGGACTGTATCCTTGCAGAGAGGGACCATGCGTTTTCCTGCGGACAGTTCTTATGGTCCGGATTTGATTATATAGGGGAACCAACGCCGTATCATACGAGAAATTCTTATTTCGGACAGATCGACACGGCTGGTTTTCCGAAAGATTCCTACTATATATATCAGGCAGAGTGGACGGACTATAAGAAGAATCCCATGGTACATATATTCCCGTACTGGGATTTTAATGACGGACAGTTTATAGATGTGCGTGTTTGCTCCAATGCTCCGGTGGTGGAACTGTTCTTCGATGGAAAAAGCCAGGGTACTTTCAGTATTGACCACAGACATGGCAGACAGCTTGCAGGACATTGGCAGCTTCCCTACGCAAAAGGAGAAATCCGTGCCCTGGCCTGTGATGAGAACGGCAGAGTGCTGGCAGAAAAGGTAAGGCATTCTTTTGGTGAAGCTGCCAGGATATGTCTGAAGCCGGAGGAACGGACGCTAAAAGCGGACGGGCAGGATTTGCTTTTTCTGGAGATATCCATGGAAGACGATGAGGGTTATCCTGTGGAGAATGCCAATAACAGAGTGAGGATTTGCCTGGAGGGACCCGGAGTGATGGCCGGCATGGACAACGGGGACAGTACAGACCAGGATGAGTATAAGACCTCAGACAAAAGGCTTTTTAGCGGCAGGCTTCTGGCTGTCATCAAAGCAGGGACAGAACCGGGAGAATTGAGGATAACGGCATCCTCGCCGGGACTTCCGAAGACCGAGCTGCTGATACCTGTGGAGAAATGTGAAACCCTTCCGGGCCGCAGCCCTCTTGCCTATGCAGCCTATACGGATATGGACAGAATGGCGGAGGTGGAAGAACAGACCGGGGAAGATATTCCGGTGCGGAATATCAAGCTGAAGAGCAGCGCGGGGCTTCATCTGTTTGAGGAAAATCAGGAGACTGTTGTGACTGCACAAATCTGTCCTTCCAATGCTTCTGACAGGGAACTGATCTGGAGTGTGGTGGACGATGCGGGGATTCCCTCATCCCTGGCTGTGATCAGGCCGCAGGATGAAGTGTCTGTCCGGGTTGCGGCAAAGAGTGACGGACAGTTCCGGCTGCGCTGTATGTCCCGCTGCGGCACGAATAAAATACGGATCGTCTCTCAATTGGAATTTGCAGTGAGCGGGCTTGGAAAGGCATGTCTCGATCCTTATGATTTTATCAGTGCAGGACTATATGATTACAGCAAAGGTTCCGTGGGCAACGGCAATGAGCACGGCGTGGCGACGGCGCGTGACGGGGAGAGCCAGGTTGCCTTCCATAATATTGATTTCGGACCTTATGGATCTGACCAGATTGTACTGCCTGTCTTTGCACTCACGGATGAACCTTATGAGATAAAAATCTATGAAGGGGTGCCGGATGAGGATGGGTCGGAGTTGATCGCAGATGTGATCTATCAGAAACCTTCCATATGGAATGTCTACCAGGAGGAAACTTACAGACTGAAGAAAAGGTTGAAAGGAATCACTGCGATTTGCTTTGTTCTGGAGAAGAAGATACATCTGAAAGGTTTTTCTTTCCTGCGTCAGAGCCGTGCATGGGAGAAAAATATGGTATCCCTGTGCGATAAGATATACGGAGACAGTTTTACAAAGAAAGAGGATAGGATCTGCGGAATCGGGAACAATGTCACCATAGAATTTGATGATATGGATTTTGGAAGCCATGGGGCGGACAGAATCACCATATGCGCAGAGACACCTCTTGAGAAGAATGCTGTTCTTATCAGTTTTATCTCCAAAGATGGAGAAGAGGTAAGACAGATGGTGGAATTTGAAGGCAAAATGCAGGAACAGAGTTTTCAACTGGAGCCTGTGGCGGGAAAGCAGAAAGTGAGCTTTGTGTTCCTGCCCGGGAGCAATTTGGATTTTTGCTGGTTTCAGTTTGGGAAGGGAAGCATATGATGCCCGGGAACGGGTGGCTATGTATTGAAAAATGCTGATACCTCTGGGGTGTCATAATTATAAAAAGCAAGAAGTTTATATCGCTTATCGCGGTAGGCTTCTTGCTTTTTGTTTATTCATGATCGATATAAGGAAACTGTTCGTTTAGTCCGGAAGATTAGTTGACTATCGAGCTTCCGTATGCGGGCTCCTGACGATGAGTATGAGATAGCATTTCTTGCTGTGATTATGGAGGTGGTCGGGATGGAAAACTTATTTGGACAGAATAGGGAAGGGGGAAGTTGTAATTGCAAAATGTGTGGATGTGAAAATTCATTAAAAATTATAAATTAGCACTATTCTATAAAAAATACCTATAATTTATGTATAAATTTCACAAAAACATAGAGAAGAATGGTTGGTTAAGAGCAATAAATGCATAATGGAAGGCAATAATCGGGGAGCGGCAGGGCAAAACTTGACATATAATAAAATACAGAAGAACTGAAAGATATGCAATGTTACAAGAAAAACAGCACTCGAAAATGCAATGAAGGAGGAAAGGGTGAAAATGGAAAAAAAGTATGAAAAAGCATGGCTGTCTTACCGCAGGAGTAGGAACGCGGAAAATACCGGGCATTTCGGAAGTGTCTTTACGAATGGAACAGGAGTTGTAGCAGAGACTGCGGTATGGGAATTGCAGGGTGCAGTGAAAGAACTGCTGGGATGCCATATGGAAAGGGGCAGCTGGGAGGAGGCTTCTGTCAGACTGATTCTGGAACCAGACTGCGGGCTGGGAGAAGAAGGATATGAGATTAGGGAGTCTGCCGGAAGGCTTACTGTGGCATCGGAGGGGGAGAGAGGACTTCTGTACGGAGTCTTTGCCTGTATCCGGCTGCTTCAGGGAGAAAAGCCGCTGGAAGGGCTTTCTGTCAGAAAGATACCTTCTGCGCCTCTGCGTATGCTGAATCACTGGGACAATATGGATGGTTCTATTGAAAGGGGATATTCGGGAGATTCTTTCTTTTTCAGAGAGGATAAGGTTCTGGTGGACGACCGGACCAGAGCTTATGCAAGGCTTGCCTCTTCTGTGGGAATCAACGCGGTTGTCATCAACAATGTAAATGTAAAAGGAAGCGCCACCAGGCTGATCGAGGACGATTACAGCAAAGAGCTGGAGGCTATGAGTGAGATCTTTGCCGGGTATGGCATAGCACTGTATCTGAGCATTAACTTTGCTGCCCCCATGGAACTGGGAGGACACGAAAGCGCCGACCCCTGTGACCCGCAGGTACAGCAGTGGTGGAAAGAGAAGGCGGCGGACTTATACAGAAGACTTCCGGGATTCGGGGGATTTCTGGTAAAGGCGGATTCAGAGGGAAGACCCGGGCCGTTTACCTATGGCAGGACCCATGCGGAGGGAGCCAATATGCTGGCAGACGCTGTGGCGCCGTACGGAGGCAGGATCATATGGAGATGTTTTGTATACAACTGCCAGCAGGATTGGAGAGAAAGGAAGATAGACAGAGCTAAGTCAGGCTATGACTACTTTATGCCGCTGGACGGGAAGTTCCGGGATAATGTGATCCTTCAGATCAAGAACGGCCCCATGGATTTCCAGGTAAGGGAGCCGGTATCTCCTCTTTTTGGAGGACTGGAGCACACAAATTCAATGCTGGAGGTACAGATTGCCCAGGAATATACAGGACAGCAGCGCCATGTGTGTTATCTGCTGCCCATGTTTAAGCAGGTACTGGAATTTAAGACCTGCTGCAGGGAAGATCATGACAGGGTCAGGGATATTGTCACAGGAAGGACTTTCGGCCAGACAAACTGCGGGATCGTCGCGGTTGCCAATACCGGTGATGATGAGAACTGGACAGGCCATGATCTGGCGGCTGCCAATCTCTTTGGCTTCGGAAGGCTGAGTTTTGACATGGATCTGAGCGTAGAAGAAATCGCAGAGGAATGGATTGCCTGTACGTTTGGCAATGACCCGGAAATTATGGAAAAGATCAGTAAAATCCTTATGATGTCCTGGCCGGCTTATGAGAAGTATACTTCACCTCTCGGAATCGGCTGGATGGTGAATCCGGGATATCACTACGGGCCGAATGTGGATGGTTACGAATATGACCGCTGGGGCACTTATCACCGTGCGGACCACAAAGGGATTGGCGTGGACAGAAGTCCTGCCGGGACAGGGTATTCGGAACAATATCGCAGGCTAAATGCAGATATGTATGGGAAGAGGGAGAGCTGTCCGGAAGAATTGCTTCTGTTCTTCCATCACATACCCTATGATTACAGGCTCAGTACCGGGAAAACGCTGATACAGCATATCTATGACACACATTTTGAGGGGGCTTTGGAGGCGAAAGAGATGCTGGATATCTGGAATTCCCTGGAGAGCAAAGTGCCGGTGACGGTGTTTGAGCGTGTGCAGAAGAGGATGGAACATCAGGCCTCCCATGCGGAGGAATGGCGGGACCAGGTCAATACATATTTCTACAGAAAGTCCATGATCCCCGACGAACAGGGAAGGACGATCTATTGAGGTTGAACCTTTGCGGTGAAAAGCCGTGATTATAGAGGGAAAATAAAAAAGGAAGTGGTGGTGAACAATGTCAAAGGCAAAGACAAAAAAATCAAAAGAGGTGCAGATCAAAGATCCATTGCTGCACCATGTGAAAAAGGAATGGAAACTCTACACATTCTTGATCATTCCCATCTTGTACTACATAATCTTCAAGTATGTGCCTGTGATCGGGAATATCATTGCATTCCGCCGCTATAAAGGCGGCCCAAATATTCTGGGAGAAGACTGGGTCGGACTCCGGTATTTCAAACAGTTCCTGACAGACTCCAATTTCTGGAGGGCGTTCTGGAATACGCTGCGTCTGAGTATCGGTTATCTGCTGGTGAGATTTCCGGCAACACTGATCTTTGCGCTTCTTATCAATGAAGTGAAGAACAAGATGTGGAAGAAGACAGTGCAGACGGTTTCCTATCTCCCTCATTTTATCTCGCTGGTGGTTGTATGCGGTATGGTGAAAGAACTTCTGTCCTCCACAGGACCGATCAATGCCCTGCTTGTAAAGCTGGGGGTTGAGAAGATCGCATTCATGTCCGAACCGGGATGGTTTGATATTGTTTATATTGGTTCCGGTATCTGGCAGGCCCTTGGATGGGGAACAATCCTTTATTTGACAGCTATGACTAATATCAACACAGAGCTTTACGAAGCGGCCGCCATTGACGGCGCGGGCAAATTCAAACAGGCAATCCATGTGACGATTCCCGGAATCCTTCCCACGATCATGACACTGCTGATTATGGACATCGGAAATATCATCACTGCCAGTAACATGCAGAAGATTCTGCTTTTATATAATCCGCTGACACAGTCCCGGGCAGATATTATAGACACCCTGGTCTACAGGATGGGTATTGCAGGCGGTAATTTCAGTTATGCTTCAGCAGTCGGCCTGTTTTCGGCGGTCATCGGTCTTGTTTTAGTAACAACTTCCAACTATTTGTCAAAAAAATTCACAGAGACATCCCTGTGGTAGAAAGGAGCAGGAATTATGAATATAAAACCATCTAAAGGCTATCAGGCGTTCAGGGTGATCAATACCATTGTCATGATAGTGGTTGTGTGCATTACACTGTATCCTTTTATCTACCTGATCGCACAGTCATTCAGTAGTGATACGGCTGTGGCAGCAGGAGAAGTTACATTTTTTCCGGTGGATTTTACCACCGCGACTTATAAGTATCTGCTGAGGGACAACAAATTTTTCCTATATTACGGGAATACCATTATCTATTCTGTGGTGGGAACGGCCATCTCGGTTGCAGGCACAGCCCTGCTTGCTTATCCTCTGTCAAAGGACAAGCTGCGCCTGAACAAATTTTTTACGCCCTTTGTTGTATTTACTATGTATTTCACAGGCGGACTGATTCCGAACTATATTCTGGTGACGCAGTGGCTGCATCTGGGAAATACCATTTGGGCAGTTGTGCTTCCGGGAGCAATCAGTACATTTAACCTGCTTCTTATGAAGTCCTTCTTCGCGGGACTTCCCGAAGAACTGGAGGAGGCGGCAGCCATAGACGGACTTGGAGTGTACGGGAGCTTTATAAAGATCATCATACCCCTGTCAAAGCCCATTCTGGCCACCATGGTGCTGTTCTACCTGGTCGGCATGTGGAATGAATGGTTTGGTCCGTTCCTGTACTTGGAAGATGATGCCATGAAGCCTATCTCCCTGTGGGTAAGGCAGCTTGTAGAGGGGGCCAATTCTGTGGAAATGGGCTCCACGGCAGAGGCCAGCAGTGTGCAGGCCACTCTTAAGTCAGCAACTATGGTGCTTACATCTCTGCCTATTATCTGTGTATATCCTTTTGTGCAGAAGTATTTTGTACAGGGTATGACAATGGGAGCTGTCAAGGGTTAAGACAGACCAGGAACCTGCCGCAAAAGGCAGGACGGTATATTGAGCACAGTCTGTGCTTTATATAAAAGCGATAAAATTAAAGGAGGTTAATGAAGTATGAAGAAAAGAGCAGTATCATTATTACTTGCCGCAGTTATGGTTGGTTCTCTTACAGCGTGCGGAGGTTCAGACTCTGACAAGAAGGAAGGACCCACCATGTCTGCAGAAGAGGCTGACAAGGATCTGGATTATGAGTACGGAGAGGGTGTTACATTCCATTCGGAGAAGCCAGTGACTTACACTATGATGTTCTCAGATCATGAAAACTATCCTCTGAAGGAGGATTGGAGAATCTGGAGCGCCATTGAGGAGAGGTCGAATGTCACTTTTGACCTGACTTCTGTTGCGAGAACAGACTATAACGACAAGGTGACAGCTACAGTTAACAGCGGAAGCGCGCCTTACATAATTCCTAAGATTTATGATTCTTCACCTTATGAGGACAGCGGACAGGTAGTGGCTGTGAGCGACTGGGTGCAGTACATGCCCAACTATTCCAAACAGGTAGAAGAGTGGGGCATGGAGGATGACTTAAAACAGATTTATGCCGCTGACGGTAAGTATTACCGCCTCCCGGGTATGTGGGAATCTGTTGCAGGAGGATACTCCCTCATTGTCCGCAAGGATATCTTTGAGGCTGCAGGCGTGGACATGAGCAAAGAGGCTTCCTGGACCTGGGAAGACTTATATGACGCGCTTAAGAAGGTTCAGGAACATACCGGAAAAGATAATATCTGGTCTGACCAGTTCCAGTTCGGCTGTACCATGAACATGGCTGCCGCCACATACAATGTGACAGCAGGAAATTCTCAGGACGGCGGTGACTGGGGCCTGAAGAACGGAACAAAATTCGACTTTGACAAAAATGAGTTTTATTTCGCAGATACCACAGACGAATATAAAGAATTTCTGACCTATCTGCACAAATTGTATGATGAAAAGATTCTGGATCCGGAAACCTTTACCCAGGACAGCACGCAGGCCCAGGCGAAATTCTTCCGCGGCGATTCTTATGTGCTTGCTGCCAATTACCAGATTCTTTCTGATATTCAGTCCCAGAACAAGATGACAGATGAGGGCGCGGAGCTGTACTTCCTTACCACGCCGTCAGGACCTGCAGGCAACCTGAAATTATCCAGCGCTGCCGGACGTCTGGAAAATGGTATCATGATCAGCAAGAATGCCTTGGAAGAACTGGGTGAAGAAGAATTTATCAAAATGCTCCGTTTTATCGACTGGCTATGGTACTCAGACGAGGGACATGAGTTATGTCAGTGGGGTGTTGAAGGGGAAACCTACACAAAGGATGCAGACGGCAATATTGTCCTGAATTCTGATATCTATTTCAATGGCTTTAACCCGGGAGCTGAGAAACAGCTCAATGTGGATTATGGTTTCGGCGGCGGTGTGTTCGCTTACGGCGGAAATACTTTCATTCAGCTTTCCAAGTTCTCGGCGCCGGAGAAAGAGTGGAATGAGAGAATCAATTCCAACAAGGAAGATGTGTCGCTCATGCCCCCGATCCTGGCAGATGAGATGGAGAAGGAAGAGCTGAATCTGATCCAGGTGCCTCTTATGGACTATGTAAATACTTCAGCCCTGGAGTTTATCACAGGCAAGAAAGACCTGGAGGCTGACTGGGATTCCTATGTCAAAGAGTGCCAGGAGAACTTGAAAGCAAAGGAATATGTAGAAAAGGCAAATGAAATCTTCAACAATACAAAAGATATTCTGGGTTATTGATCAGAGATGTGATCTGTAATAACACTTGGGAAGGCTGCCGCGGCAGAGTGCTGCGGCGGCTTTTCTGACTCTTAAACAGATTCTGGCAAAATGCAGGGGAGAGGAGAGAAAAGATGGCTTATTTGGAGCTAGACGGACAAAAAGAGATTTTTGTTATCATGGATCCTGATACGGATTCAGGAATCAGAAAAATATGGGGAAAAGCCGAGGAAGATATCAGAAGGATTACCGGGGCTATGTGCAGGCCCGCCTGTCAGGAAGGGACGGGGAATATAGAGCAGGCTGTGATCGTGGCAGTGTGGGGGAAGGGCAGTCTCTCAAAGCGCCTGGGAGAGAGGATTGGGGGACTGGACAGATTACAGGGAAGAAGAGAAGCCTATGGATTTTACCTGGCAGATCATCCTGTGGAAGGGGTGGAAAGAGGACTGATTATCTGCGGAAGCGATAAGCTGGGGATCATCTATGGAATCTTCCATTTGTCGGAGCTTCTCGGGGCTACGCCCTGGACCTTCTGGGGAGACGCACCTCTTCCCTTTCATCAACATACGGTGCTATGCACAGAAATCCCCAAAAAGAGAGAAGGGCAGACGTGCTATATAGAATGCAACAGCTTTATTTCAAAAGAACCTTCCGTAAAATACAGGGGCTTTTTTATCAATGATGAGTGGCCCTGCTTTGGAAACTGGACTTTTTCACATTATCAGGGATTTACGGCAGAGATGTATGACAAAGTATTTGAATATCTGCTGCGCATGAAGGGCAACTATATCTGGCCGGCTATGTGGACTTCCTCCTTTATGCTGGACGGGCCGGGGATGGCTTCTATGGAACTGGCGGATGAGTATGGAATCTATGTGGGCATGTCTCATCATGAGCCGTGTATGCGTTCCAGCGAGGAGTGGGATATCTGCAAAGGGGAGGACACTCCTTACGGTACGCAGTGGAGTTATGTAAATAATAAAGAAGGCCTTCTAAGATATTGGGAGGACGGGATTATCAGAAGCAAGGGCCATCAGGTATTTCCCACACTGGGTATGAGGGGAGAGCGGGACAGCAAAATGCTGGGTGAGGATTCTGACATAGAGGAAAATGTGCGCCTGCTCAAAGAGATCATCAAAAAACAGAGACAAATGATCCGGAAACATCTGGGCCGGGATGCGGATAAGACACCTCTGCTTTTTGCTGTGTATAAAGAGGTGGAGGATTATTATTTCGGCGGCAGTTACCAGGAAGGCCTGAACGGCTTTGAGGAATTGGATGGGGTTACACTACTTTTATGCGAGGATAATTTCGGCAATATGCGAGCCCTGCCAGAAAAGGAGGAACGCGCCCGAAGCGGGGGATTTGGCATGTACTACCATCTGGACTATCACGGCGCGCCTGTATCTTATGAGTGGCAAAATTCCACTCCTGTCTGTAGAATATGGGAACAGATGACACAGGCTTATGAATACGGGATCCGGGATCTGTGGATCGTCAATGTGGGAGATCTGAAGTTTCAAGAATACCCGCTGGGATATTTCATGGAACTGGCTTATGATTATGAGAACTGGGGAGCAGGCTGCTATGACAGGAGCAGAGAGTATACGGCGGTCTGGGCACAGAAAATCTTTGGAAGCTATGCGAAGAAAGAGCAGGTCAGCCAGATCGCATGGGTACTTAAGGAGACTGCCGGTATCAACAGTCTGCGAAGACCGGAGGCATGCAGCAGCGGTGTGTATCATCCGGTTCATTATCATGAAGGCAGAAGAATGTTGAAACGCTTAAACCGCCTGGAAGAGGTAAATGAGGAGGTATGGAGGAGTCTGGAGGCAGAGGAAGCCAGGGAGGCTTATTACAGTATGATTTATTATCCTGCAGCGGCTTCCGCCAATCTTCTGAAGATGCATCTGTACGCGGGATTCAATCATCTGTATGCCTCCCAGGGGAAAGCGATGGCTAATGTGTATGGGGAATGGATGGACACATGCATACTAAGGGATGAAGAGCTGGCCCAGGAATTTTCTGCATTTAAGGGAGGCAGGTGGAAGGGGATGGAGATGGCGCCCCATATTGGATTCACAAATTGGAACAGTGAAGACTGGCGTTATCCAGTGCGGCATGTGCTGAGACTTCCCGGGACGCCCAGACTTGTGGTGTCTGCCGCTGACTCTGAAAAATATTATACAAACCAGTATTTTCCGGTTCCCTTCATTATGGAAGATTTTCTCTATCCGGGGTGCAGGGAGATCACTTTGCAGGTAGCCAACGGCGGTCAGGGAAGGCTAGCATGGAGAATCGAGGAAAGGTGTGAATATCTGAGCTTTTCTGCCTGTGAGGGGAGCACAGATATGGAAGATGAGATCAGGATCAGGATATCCCTGGGCAGGCTTCCGAAGGAAGAACAAAAGGAGTTTTGTTTTCACATACGCCATGGGGAGGAATCGCTCCCTGTTGTGATCCGGGCAAAGAGGCGGGATATTACCTCTGTTCCCCGGGGAGCCTTTATGGACAGGGACGGTGTGTATGTACTTGACGCCGTGGATTATCTGGAACAGGCACCGGGAATCTTTGAGGGACACAGGGCAGTCTTTGAGAAGCTGGAAGGCTATGGGAAATACGGAACAGGTGTGAAGGTGTTTCCGGAGACTGCTTCCTTTGAAGGGGAGGAAAATGCACCTTGCCTTGTCTATGGAATGTGGGCCGATGCAGCAGGCAGTTGCAGGCTGGAGCTGCACACTTCGCCGGCAAATCCTCTCAGGTATGCAGGGAGCCTGAGACTGGGCGTATCGGTAAATGAAGAGGAGGTGCGCCAGGCTTACTTGGTTGGCGGGGACTACAGAGGGGGGGACCACACCTGCGCCGAATGGGCGAAGGCTGTCCTTGATCAGGAGCATGTATGCAGGATGGGAATTACACTTAAGCAGGGTATGAACTATCTGAGGATATATGGACAAGATGCAGGTGTTGTTTTGGAGAGACTGGTGATATGCAGGGAGGAAAAAGAACTTCTTTCCTCTTATCTGGGACCGGATAAAACTTATTGCAGGATATAAGCAGAAAAGAACCCCTTTTTTCTTTTTAAGAAAGAGGTTCTTTTTCGTAAAAGGCTTTAAAGTCACTGGGGGATATCCCGTATATGGATTTGAAATTCCGAAAAAATGAGGAGTAGTCAGAAAACCCGCAGAACTGGTATATGTCTCCTAAGGGCTGTCCGTCCCATATCATTTCGCAGGCTTTGATGATGCGCTTGTGGGTCACAAAATCGTGGACAGTCATTCCGGTCAGCTTTTTAAAGCTCCTGACAAAATGATATTTACTTGATCCGGCCTGTTTGGCCAGCATGTCCAGCGTGATAGGCTCGCTGATATGTTCGTTGATGAAGTCTGTCAGGACGCGTATCATAGGGTGGATGCAGGTGTTCTCTGTAGTCAGGGCCAGCTCGCTGTGCCGGCAGATCTGGTTTAAACAGATGAAAAACAGTGTTATATAGGCATTTTTTAAAAGCCTTGCCTCTCCCCTGGGCATAAGGCTGTCTGCCTCCAGATAGAGAAGGTTGGTCAGATACTGCTCCAGCCGTTTTCTGTCGGGGGTGGGAAGGTGCCATGCAGGGTAGGGATAGGACAGACAATGGGACAGCTTCGTGTCAGGACTTGACAACTGTTCCAGATAACTGTCGGAAACCCACATAAGGATACGGCGGCAGGCGTCATGCTTTTCCGGCTCATGCTGGTAATGGTGGAGCTGGTTTTGGCCGATTAAAAGACAGTCGCCCTGTTTCAGATGATAGGTGGTGTTGTTGAGCAGGACCGTGTACTGCCCTTCAATTATATATAAGATCTCGTTAAAATTATGAAAATGCATCTCCGTGGCGCCGCTGGGGACTCCGAATTTTTCGTATATCTCAAAATTTTCGTTCAGCATATACTGCCGAGAGTCGTCAGCTGCCATTGTTGGAACTTTTCCTCTTGCCATGTCTGGACCGTCCTTTTTCTGGTAATCAGTGTTGCTGGTCATGCCAGGTGTATGTTGATATCATTTGGTGTGGTCTGAGAGCAGGATAGCCAGGAATCTCCCCACCTACAAAGCAGAGGGTGTCCCGGTGTCTATATAAATGACATCCCCGACCTGTACAAAGGAGGCTGCTTTTTTGGAAATGGCGTCTTTTTCCTGTTCAATATAATTTTCTATGAGAGCAATTCTTTTTGTGCGCATATTCCAAGTCTTTCCCGGTATAGATTTGCTTCTGTGCCTAATTCTTATTGTATTACATTTTGAGTAACTTGTGAAGAGAAAAAGGTAACTATCCTTAAAAAATGGAGCATTATCACCTAAGCAGGAGATAATGCTCCATTTGATTGGACTGCAGAGGAAATTAGTGGGAGGGAAGGACGGCAGAAGCAAATGAATTTGAGATCCAGACAAGAAAGTACGGGGGAATTCCTTGTCAGACATTATGATTTGCTTTACAATAGTATAATAGACAGAAACACAGATAGAAACAGAGTGGAAGATATATCGGAGGAACGGCGATGCAGGTGACGATAAAAGATATTGCACGCGAGTGTGGTGTCTCGGTGGCAACGGTGTCTATGGCACTCTCTTCAAAGAAAACGAGGGTGTCGGAGAAGACAAAAGCAAAAGTGATAGAAGTTGCAAGAAAGTATAATTATCAGCCGAATAATGCAGCAGTGAGTCTTGTAAATAAAAAGAGTAAGCTGATAGGGATTGTCTTTAATGATTTGCGGAATACCCATATTTCATCGCTTTTCATGGAGATTAACAATGTGGTTGAAAAAAGAGGCTACTCTCTTGTCTGCCATATTATTGAAGATGATGGAGCGGTGGAGTGTGATCTGCTTCGGAACGTGGGTGCGGGAAATATCAGTGCCTTGATCTGGGCGAAATCACTTGAGAAATATACGGATGAAGAAAAAAAGAAACTGAATGATGCCATATTGCAGTTAGATGTTCCGGTAATGACTATGGATAATTATGGATTTGCATGTGAGGGGACAGATGTAGTGTTTGATTACCGTCAGGGCGGATATATTGCAACGAAGCATCTCATAGATTACGGACACAGAAGGATCGGCTGTGTGGCGGGGAAAAAGAATTATCAGGTGACACAGGAGCGTTTGGAAGGATATAAAATGGCTCTTCAGGAAGCTGGGATTTCTTATGATGAAAAACTGGTTGTCTATGGGGATTATACCATGAATAGCGGATACATGTTATTTCCCTATATTATGGGAAAAAAGGTGACGGCTATTTTCTCTATGAATGACGAGATGGCATTTGGTATTTATCGTGCGGCGAGAATGTACGGGGTCAGCATCCCAGAGGAAGTCTCTGTGGTCGGTTTCGATAACGTTCCTTTCGCGGATGTGATGCAGGTACCACTTACAACAATAGGTATTCCGGTGGAAGAAATAGGGCAGTATATAGGAGAACGTACTATGGAGCTGATCGAGAGCACAGAAAAAAAGGGAAGGAACGTGAGGGAGTATAAACCACAACTTTTGCTTCGGGGCAGTACAAGGAAAATTTAAAATGGTTTTATAAAAGAGTCGGTGCATGAACCGGCTCTTTTAGTATGTAAAATAATACCATTTATGCCTGTTTATTATTAACAATGTTGAAACGTTTAAACACAAGTGTTGAAACGTTTTGACGAGTAATATTATACAAAATAAACAAAAATAAGCCTTATTTATTGAAGAAATACAATGAATATGATATAATATCAACATAAAACAAAGAGTTGAAAAAACTAAATGTTAAAACGTTTAGACAAAAAGGGGGAACATTTTGGTGAGGCGTACAATTGTGGAACTAAAAAACATACGCAAAGAGTTTCCGGGTGTAGTCGCATTGGATCAGGTCAATATGAAGATACGTTCTTCCACAGTTCATGCACTGGTCGGTGAAAACGGAGCCGGCAAGTCAACACTGATGAAGATATTGTCGGGAACATATACCGGTTATGGCGGAACAGTTTTTTGTGAAGGAACAGAGATTCATATGAAGTCAGAGAAGGATGCCTATGCACATGGAATTTCTATTGTCGCACAGGAATTGAACTATGTACCTGAGCTGACGATATCAGAGAACTTGTTTTTAGGGAGAGAACAGAAAAAAGGAAAATTATTTTTGAACAAAAAGGAGAGAAAGAAGCAAACAAAGGAATTATTAAAAATAATGAATCTGGATTATGAGCCCGATGAAAAAATGGGAAATCTGAATGTGGCTCAGTGTCAGATGATTGAAATTCTGAAAGCAATTTCGAGAAACAGTAAAGTCATTATTATGGATGAACCGACATCATCTCTGACAAGTGCGGAGACCGGCATTCTTTTTAAGACAGTATGCAAACTGAAAGAGACTGGGATTGCATTCGTTTTTATCTCTCACAGGCTGGAAGAAGTGTTCGCACTCTGCGATGAATATACGGTTTTGCGTGACGGAAAGTGGATTGCATCGGGGGAAATAAAAAACACTACGGAAGAGCAGCTTATATCTATGATGGTCGGGAGGGATATCGAAGATATCTATCCGCCAATTTCAGAACATCAGGATCGAGTTGTGCTTGAAGTGAAGAATTTGACGAATGAAGGGGTGTTTCGAGACATTTCGTTCCGGGTTCATGAAGGAGAGATTTTCGGCCTTGCAGGTATGGTAGGCGCAGGGAGAAGTGAGATTGTTCAGACAATATTCGGATTGGATCATCTGGAAAAGGGAGAGATCCGGATGGAGGGAAAAGAGGTGAAGATACGCTCTGTCAAAAATGCAATACGGCATGGGATTGCAATGGTGACGGAGGACAGAAGGACTTACGGATTTGTGGGTGTGAGACCGATAGAAGACAATATCAAACTTCCGAATGGGGATTTATTTGCGAGACTAGGTTTCTGGAATGTGAAGCAGGTAAAGAAAAAGGGAAATGCTATTTGCTCCGAACTTTCAGTGAAAGCACCGGGTATGAGTACACTGGCAGAGAATCTAAGCGGCGGAAACCAGCAGAAGGTAGTATTGGCAAAATGGCTTGTGCGGGATATTAAGCTTCTTATTTTAGATGAGCCGACAAGAGGAATTGATGTAGGTGCAAAGGAAGAAATCTATTCCCTCATTACAGAGTTTGCGAGGCAGGGAATGGCAATTATACTCATCTCCTCAGATATGCCGGAAGTGCTTTCCATGAGCCATAGAGTAGGAGTGGTCGGTGACGGGAAATTGTTAAAAATTTTAGAGCGTGAGGATCTGGTTCAGGATAAAATTATGAAAATAATTGTGGAGGCGAAAGATGAAAAATAAAACGAGATTATCATCGGGAGAGATATACAGAAAATACGGAATCGTACTTATCATGATTTTTTTATTTATTGCATCGGCAGTCATTAATCATAACTTTTTAAAACCCCAGAATTTAATTAACATATTAAAACAGATTTCTGTTGTTACCATTATTGCCTGCGGCGAGACGATGTTGATCGTATCAGGAATGATTGACTTGTCAGCGGGATTTTTGTGTACAACATCAGCGTGTATTTCGGCGGGAATCCTTGCAGGAACGGGAAATCTGCCGCTGGCGATACTGGCGGGTATCGCAATCGGATGTCTTTGCGGCTGGGTGAACGGATTTTTAATTACCCACTATAAGCTACAGCCATTTATTGCGACTCTGGCAATGACCTATGTACTTCAGGGAATTGTTCAGATTTATACAAACGGGCAGACAATCGGCGGCGTGCAGAAAGCGAGACCGCTGGGATATGGTGCAGTCTTCGGAATACCGGTTCCGGTTATCATTATGCTTGTTATGGTAGTGATTATAGCGATATTGATGAAAAAGACATCATTCGGAACTTATATTTATGCTATCGGAGGAAGTGAGAAGGCGGCGATTGCCTCGGGCATTAATACGAAGCGCATAAAGAGGCTGATATTTACACTGAGCGGTGCGCTGACAGGACTGGCAGGTGTAGTGCTGATGGCGCGTTTGATGGCGGGAATGCCTTCTGTGGGAGAAGGGTATGAGTTTGATGCCATTACTGCGGTGATTGTGGGCGGGACTAGCTTCTTAGGAGGAATCGGAACGGTAACAGGAGCCTTGATCGGTTCGATCATTGTAGGATTGATCAACAACATACTGAATCTGCTGCATGTATCTACCCAGTACCAGTTGATTGTGAAGGGTTTGTTAATTGCGGTGGCAGTGATCATTGATATTAAGACAAAAGAAAATAAAAAAAGTAAATAAATAAAAATTAAGGAGGAAAAAACAATGAAGAAAAAATCAGCAGTGATGGTGGCGGGAATTATGGCATGTATGACGGTAATGACAGGATGCGGTACGGACAAGACAGGCGATACGGGCGATACAGGAAAGAAAAGTGAAGAGTACTTAGTGGGATTTGCAAACAATAGTGATACGTACAATTATTGTGCAAAATTCAGAACATATTTAAAAGAGATGACAGAGGCGAAAGGAATTGATATTACGGTCACAGATGCAGGTGGGGATACAAATGTACAGAACGGACAGATTGATGATTTTATTGTACAGAACGTAAATGTTGTGTCGGCTATCAGTAATGATCTGGACGGATCTATACCGGCACTGGAGGCTGCGAAAAGTGCGGGGCTTCCTTACATTTCATTTTTGACTTCAGTTTCGGGCGGAGATGACTATGACGGATATATTTATGTTGGTTCTCCGAACTATGATGCGGGAAAAGCACAGGGCAAATATCTCAGGGAGGCATTTCCGGAAGGAGCATCTATCTTATACTTCACAGGAGCACCAAACGACCAGCAGTATATTGACCGTAAACAGGGTCTGGCAGATGCGCTGAAAGACAGTAATATTACAATTTTAGGTGAATATAACGTGGAAAATGCAAAAGATCTCGGAATGAGTACGGCGGATGACTGTTTGTTGTCATATGACAGTTTTGATGCAATCGTATGCCAGAATGACGATGCGGCACTGGGAGTTGTTGAGGCGTTGAAATCTGCGGGAAAACAGGACAGCATTCAGGTGCTCGGTGTGGACGGAAGTGATGACGCACTGGAATCTATTAAAAACGGAGAAATGACGATGACTTCTCTGCAGGATGCAAAAGCACAGGCAGAAGCGGGCGCTCAGATTTTCGAGGACCTGAAAAATGGGACAGACCCGGCAGATATCGAAGATGTCAGCATTCCGTTTAAAATCGTCACAGCAGAAAATGTGGACGAGTATCTGAAATAATCCGATAAAGCAGTCCATTCAGAAAGACAGCGCAAGAAAGAAGGTAAAAGGAGATGGCGAATTACAAAGACAGCAGCCTTCCGGTGGAGGAAAGGCTTAAGGACCTAATGCAGAGAATGACATTTGAGGAGAAAATCGATCAGATTACATGTCTTGTGACAATCACGGAGGAGATTCCTGATTTTAAGGAATATGTACCAAACGGAATTGGGAATGTTGGTGCATTCACTGTGGCAGACAGTGTAGAAGAAATTGTGAAGTACGCGGACAAATTACAGAGATATCTGGTAAATGAGACAAGGCTCGGAATTCCGGCACTGATTCATTGTGAAGCGTGTGCAGGGGCACAGTATACGGAGGCCGATGTATTTCCTAGTGCAATCGCTCAGGCGTCTACGTTTGACCCGGCGATTGTGGAGCAGATGGCAGACATCATACGCCGCCAGATGCTGTATGTGGGATTTCGACAGGCACTCTCTCCTGTGATGGACGTGGACAGGGATCCGAGGTGGGGAAGAATGACAGAGACATACGGAGAAGATGCGGCTCTTGTATCGGCGATGTCGAGCGCCTTTGTCAGAGGGATTCAGTCAGAGGATATGAAAAAAGGTATTTTGGCAACGGCAAAACATTTTGCGGGGCATGGAGTCACAGAGGGTGGAATCAATATGGGACGCAATCTTGTTTCGGAGAGAGACCTTCTGGAAATTCACTGCAAACCTTTCCAGTGTGCAATAACGGAAGCCAATTTGAAGAGTGTTATGAATTCATATTGTTCCATCAATGGGGAACCGGTTGTAGGATCGAAAAAGATGCTCACAGAAATACTGAGAAATGCGCTTGGTTTCCGTGGATTTGTTGTCTCCGATTATCTCTCCCTGGACCGTCTGGTAGACCCATTTTCAGTAGCCGCCACATTTGAAGAGGCCGGAATTCAGGCAATTGAGGCCGGGCTGGATGTAGAGTACCCGAGACCGAAAGGGTTCCATTACTGCATGAAAGAAGCGGTAAATGACGGACGGCTGAGCATATCTGTGATCGATCAGGCAGTGGAGAGAGTTCTGAGACTGAAGTTTGAAATGGGTATTTTTGAAAACCCTTATCCGGACTTAAGAAAACTAAAAAAGACATTACATTTAGAAGAAACAGAGCGGCTGAATGAGAAGATAGCGGAGGAGAGTTTTATTTTATTGAAAAATGAGAACAATGTTCTTCCACTGTCAAAACATATAAAAAAACTTGCGGTAGTTGGTCCTCATGCGGACAACATCCGAAGTTTGTTCGGGACATTTTCTTATCCTGCAGTAATCGATATGACGATGTCGAGAGAGGAAGATGGGCAGGACTTTGAGGAACCGGGAGTTATTATCTATGATATTGATCAGGAATATATAGGACAGGTTCGTGATACCTCACCCAGGGTAAATAAGCAGATACAGAAAGATTTTCCGAAAGCAAAAACACTTTATCAGAAATTAAAAGAATATCTTCCTAACACAGAGGTGGTGTTTGCAAAGGGGATAAACTGTGCGGGAACTGAACTTGGCGGAATGGAAGAGGCAGTGCGTGCTGCGGCCGATGCCGATGTAGTCTTGCTGACGCTCGGAGGTAAAAACGGCTGGGGAAGTACTTCTACAGTTGGGGAGGGCGTGGATGCTACCGACATTGATCTGCCGGGAGCACAGGAAGAATTTGCGAGAAGAATTTACGGATTACATAAGAAAACGATCGTACTTCATTATGACGGACGTCCCCTGTCAAACGAGTTTACCGCGTCACATTTCAATGCTATCGTGGAAGTATGGCAGCCGGGAGAAATGGGAAGCAGCGCTCTGTGCAGATTGCTCTTCGGTGAGGTGAACCCGTCCGGGCGTCTTCCCGTCACTGTCGCAAGAAATGCAGGACAGCTTCCGATTTACTATGGCCTTCCGAGAGGAAGCGGCTATGTTGCAGCTGGGCACACCGGAATGATTCGGAATAAAAACGGATATATCAATGATACGGCAGAGCCTCTCTATTATTTCGGACATGGGTTGAGCTATACTTCTTTTGAGTATTCTGATATGAAAATCGAGGAAAAGGTCGTTAGTGCGTCGTCTGTCATCAAGGTGGAAGCACTGATTAAAAATACAGGCGACTGTGACGGCACAGAAGTTGTCCAGATGTATTTTACAGATGCCGTATCGCAGATGGTGCGTCCGACAATGGAACTGGCCGGATTCGCGAGAGTGGAATTGAAAAAGGGAGAAGAAAAGAAAGTGCGGTTTGAGATGAAGGTGTCTCAGTTTGCCTTTTTGGACCGTGACATGCAATGGTTCGTGGAAAAGGGGAATTACATCATTTCGCTTGGAGCGTCCTGCAGGGATATCCGTCTTCAGGAGCAGATGCAAGTAGCTGACAGTGCAGTAATCGACGGTAGAACGAGAGGATTTTATGCAAAGGCGGAAGTAGTACAGAACATTAGCAGGAGGAGTAAGCCATGAAATTTACAGAGGGATTCTGGGAAAAGAGCGAGGCCGCTCACGCATGTTACGCGGTACAGGCGTACGAAGTAGAAGAAATAGAAAACGGCATGAGGGTGACTGCTCCGTGACGTTAGATCGGTATCTATGAATTGCGGGAGGGACAGAAAGCAGAATGCCGGATCCCCGACAAAGAAGGTAATATTTTAAAAGAAGTCTGAGCCTCCGTATATCTCTGTCATTTTTATGACTGCTAAATATGTAAATTGGATAAAATAATGGTGCGTGTTTCAAAATCAGATATATTATGTCGACAAATTAAGCTGAAGTAGATGTATGTCCGGCTGACTTGACATTCCTCTGAAAGTTTATTATTTACACACAGCCAAAAGGCTGGTAAAGTATAGGGTAAGGGACATATGGGACACCTCCTTATGCTTTAAAAG
>PPYE01294243.1_pt1 | contig 26872 bp, 18 predicted proteins | sample 1559881 | NCBI WGS metagenome assembly PPYE01 (sample SAMN08240022, study PRJNA423297) | Human gut metagenome, whole genome shotgun sequencing project. | reverse complement strand
CTGTTTCCGCCACTGGCGGCGCTCACCTTTGCAGCATCCAGTATTATCTGCGCTTTTGGCTTAGCATCTGCCGCACCTCACTCGCCGTATCGGCACTTAGAATTATGCGGTATTGCCCTAAATCATCAGGTCAATTTGTTGGCTGTTCCTCATCCTTAGGCGGGTATTTTCTGCGTAAAGCCGCAAGGGTCACTGCCGTCAACAGGCTGCCCATCAGTAAGGCAAGCAGATACCGGAACGGATGCGGGTTCAGCGGCAGCAAGAACATGCCGCCGTGCGGGGCCGGTACGGCACAACCAAACAGCATGGACAGCGCCGCCGCCAGGGATGCACCCGCCATGCAGGAGGGAATGACATGCAGCGGATCCCGCAGCACAAAGGGGACGACCCCCTCGGTGATAAAGCAGGCCCCCATCAGGTAATTCGTCATCGCGGTGTGGCGTTCTTTGGTGGTAAAATGCTCCGGGAACAGGGTTCCCGCCAGAGCAACGCCCAGCGGCGGCACCATGCCGCCCGCCATAACGGCAGCCATAAATTCTTCCTGGCCGCCGGCCAGGGCAACCGTGCCAAACAGATACGCCGCTTTATTGATCGGCCCGCCAAAGTCAACGGCCATCAAAGCCCCCAGCACCGCGGCCAGCACCACGCGGCTGCCGCCCTGCATACTGGCCAACAGCTGGTATATCCAGGTATTAAACCGTCCAAGCGGCGCATTGACGAGGAATACCATCATAAAGCCGACCACGGCCAGGCTGGCCACCGGATATAGCAGTACTGTTTTGATATGCACCAATGCCGATGGCAACCGCTTGAATGCCGTCCGCAGCAGTTTTACCACAAGGCCTGCCGCAAAGCCCGCAATCATAGCGCCCCAAAAGCCGGAGGACACCCATTCCGCCTGCGGTGCCAGCGAGGTTCCCTGGATGGCCAGCATACCGCCCGCCATACCGGCCACCAATGCGGGCAGATCCCCCACCGACATGGCAATGAACCCGGCCAGCACAACGTACATCAGATTAAATGAGGTATTACCAATCGTGCGCACCAGCATGGCAAGGGACGTTCCCCGCCCGAACATTTCTGCGCCCGCATTACCGCGGTCCAAAAAGTAGCTTAACGCAATCAATATACCGCCACCGGTGATAAAGGGAATCATGTGGGAAACGCCGTTCATCAGGTCGGTGTAAAGCTTGCGCCCAAATTCCTGCGTGGCGGCAGCACCATCTTTTGCGCTGCCTGCTTTACGGTTGCACCGCATGCCCGGCACACTTTCATCCTCCGGTTCCAGCGGAGCTGTGCCGGACAGCGCACGGTGCAGCAGCATTTCCGGGTCTTTCAACGCCTGGGAAACCGGCACGCGAAGCACCGGTTTGCCCGCAAAGCGGGCGGTCTCCACGGCTTTATCCGCCGCCACAATGATGCACTCTGCGTTTTCAATTTCCTGTTCGGTCAGGTGGTTTTTCACCCCGTCTGCACCGTTGGTTTCCACCTTGATGGCAATATGCATTTCTGCCGCTTCGGCTTCCAGCGCTTCGGCCGCCATATAGGTGTGGGCAATGCCGGTGGGGCATGCCGTTACAGCCAGCACGCGGGGGGCAAGCCGCGGTTCGGTCAGCGCAGCTTCGGCCACTGCCTCAGCGCGGGCCTCGCGGGCGGTCTCGCCCTGTTCCCGCTTAGCGATCACCGCCAGAAATTCTTCCGGGGTTGCTGCTTGCTTCAATTCCTCACAGAACAGCGGTTCCATCAGCAGCTGAGCCAGCCGCGCCAACACCTGGATATGCAGGTCGTTTGCACCATCCGGAGCTGCGATCAAAAACAGCAGCCGTACCGGGGCACCATCCAGTGCCTGGTAGTCGATCGCCTCCCGCAGCGTTACTGCCGCCAGCGCGGGCACCCGCACCGCGTTGCTTTTGCCGTGGGGAATGGCCACCCCGCCGCCAACGCCGGTCGTGCCCTGGGCTTCCCGTTCCAGCACATTTTTTTCGTATTCGACTGCATCCCGCAGGCATCCGGTGCGGTCCAGCATGCCCACCATTGCGTGGATGGCCATGGCCTTATCCGCCACCTGCATATTCAGTGCAACGCGTTCCGGCACCAGTAGATCTGTGATCTGCATCGGTCGGTTGTCCCCCTTTGTTTCAAACATCCTATCCTGGGGCGAGCCCGAAAAGCCGAAAATACAGCCTGTTTTTACAAACACAACCGCCATTCTCTTTGTTTTCAGGCACACCCCTCGGCAGGGCTTTCCCCTGCCCATTTGCTCTTATACCCGCTGCACTGCCTCTGTGCAACGCTTGCGCAATTGTTTGCGCTTTTGCCTTAACAAAAGGCGGCTCCGCACAAGAGCGGAGCCGCCTAAAAAGTTCAAATTACTGTTGATTAGTTCAGCAGGGTCAGCTCGGTCTCAGGATCGAACAGGTGGATCTTATGCGTATCCATAGCCATGGTGACCTTGTCGCCGCGGCGGGACTTGGAGGTCGGGGCAACGCGAGCCATCAGGTTCTGGCCCTTGTAGGTCAGGTACAGATAGATCTCAGCGCCCATCAGCTCGGAAACTTCAACCTCAGTATCGATATGGCTGGAAGGATGCTTCTCCAGGAACTCTTCGTCATCCTTCATATCCTCAGGACGGATACCAACCTTCAGGCTCTTGCCAACGTAAGCGGCCAGTTTGCCATCGGCGGTCTTTTCCTGCGGCAGGGGGATCACGGTGCCGTCCAGATCGACGACATAGGTATCGCCATTCTTCTGCAGGGTGCCGTCCAGGAAGTTCATCTGGGGGCTGCCGATGAAGCCGGCAACGAAGATGTTGCAGGGGTAATCGTACAGGTTCTGCGGAGTATCGACCTGCTGGATGACGCCATCACGCATAACAACGATGCGGTCGCCCATGGTCATAGCTTCGGTCTGGTCATGGGTAACATAGATGAAGGTGGTAGCCAGCTTCTTGTGCAGCTTGATGATCTCGGTACGCATGCTGGTACGCAGCTTAGCATCCAAGTTGGACAGAGGCTCGTCAAGCAGGAAGACGGCCGGGTTACGAACCATTGCGCGGCCCAGAGCAACACGCTGGCGCTGACCACCGGACAGAGCCTTCGGCTTACGGTCAAGCAGGTGCTCGATTTCCAGGATCTTAGCAGCTTCACGAACGCGCTTGTCGATGTCGTCCTTGGGCATCTTGCGCAGTTCCAGGCCGAATGCCATGTTCTTGTACACGGTCATGTGCGGGTACAGAGCGTAGTTCTGGAACACCATGGCGATGTCGCGGTCTTTCGGGGGAACATCGTTGATCAGGCGGTCACCGATGTACATTTCGCCCTTGGAGATTTCTTCCAGACCTGCGATCATACGCAGGGTGGTGGACTTACCGCAGCCGGAAGGACCGACGAAAACGATAAATTCCTTATCAGCGATTTCCAGGTTGAAATCCTTAACGGCAGTAACATTGCCCGGATAGATTTTGTAAATATGACGGCAACTAATGCTGGCCATGGGTCATTACCTCCAAATTGGTTTTTATGATTTTATTGATACGCTCAGCACGTATTTTTCTTGACAAATCTATAATAGCAGGGTACGATTGAAAAAGATATAGCACTTTATTGATATTGGAGGTCAGAAATTGATATTTGATCCAACCACCTGCTGCGCCTGCGCCGCAGTGCAGGAACTGCAGGGCGAAGCGCCGCTTACCCTTTCCGGCGAGGGCCTTTGGGCAGGGGTACTTTCCAGCGGGCAGTGCGTGCTGGAATGCCCCGGCAGCCAGAGCGCGGCGGGCTCCTCCGGCGATCTTTTGCTGGGCTTTGGCACCTTCACGCTGCGGCCCGTTACCTCCTGCCATCTGCTGTGCGTGCAGCTGACCGGGCTGGCCGTGCAGCAGTTTTTGGCCGGGCTGCCGCAGCCGCGCTTTGCGGATGGGGCTTCCTGCCCCAGTGCAGCGGAGCTGCTGGCCCGCGTGTGCGGTGCCGGGAATGCCGACGATGCCGCCAGCGCTGCCGCCCCCTACACCCTGCTGTGCGCCCTTGCCCACGGGGACGAGGAATCCCGCCGTCTTTCGCCGTTGGTAGCCCGCGCGGTGGATGCCATCCGCGATAACTACATGGCCCTGTACGGCGTGGAAGAACTCAGCGCCCAGCTTGGGGTCAGCAAGTGCCACCTTGTGCGGGTCTTTTCTTCCGAGATGGGCATGCCGCCGGGCCGCTTTTTGACCAGCGTGCGCATTGAAGCTGCCAAACTGCTGCTGGCCGAGCGGGAGTACAGCCTGGAAATGATCGCCGGGCTGTGCGGTTTTTCCGGTGCCAACTACCTGTGCCGCGTGTTTAAGCGGGAAACGGGTTTAAGTCCCGCCGCCTGGCGTGAAACCGCCGCCCACAAAGCCGTGGTACAAAAGCTGCCCGCCCGCAACAACGAAATCTATGTGTAAAAGCAGTTCATTTTGTATTCTTATCATTTTGTATCCTTATATAAAGAAGAAACATTTGTGTATCCAGAAACAACCTATTTCCTATCGAGACCGTAGGGGCTATGCTTCATAATAAAAGACGCTTCCCCCCTGTTCGGCTGTATTCCCCACTTTTTCGCGTTTTGCGTTGACTCAACCGTTCCCGTCCTATATACTGAAAGATACGGCACTTTTGCCGCCGACCGGGCTGCCCGGCTGTATCCCTGCAAGGAAAAGGAGGAGATGCCGTGATTTTCGGCAAGTACATCAACCGTTATTACCTCAAAAATGCGCCCGTGCTGCTGCTTGGGCTGCTGGCCCTTTTAATGGTTGACTATATCCAGCTGTTGATCCCCCAGTTTTACCGTCTGGTCATCAACGGGGTCAACCTGGGGCAGGTGGTCGTAAACGGCCAGCCCCTGCCCTTTACCAAAGAGGTTTTGCTGCAGCACATCTGCCTGCCCATGATCTGGATCGTGGTGCTCATGGTCATTGGGCGCTTTTTGTGGCGTATCTGCTTTTTCGGCTCCGCTGTGCGGGTTGCTGCCAACCTGCGCGAGCGGATGTTTGACCACAGCCGCCAGCTTTCGCAGCAGTATTACCAGGTTAACAAGGTCGGCAACCTGATGAGCCTTTACACCAATGATATTGATACCATCCAGGAATGTTTTGGTGATGGTATCCTGATGTTCTTTGACGCTTTGGTTCTCGGCCTGATGGCCCTGTATAAAATGTGGCGCATGGATTATAAGCTCACCCTGCTGGCTTTGATCCCTGCCCTCATCATGTTCGGCATCGGCACCGTCATGGGCACCGCCATGACCAAGCGCTGGGAAGAACGCCAACAGGCATTCTCCGATCTTTCAGACTTCGCACAGGAGAATTTCTCCGGCATTGCCGTTATCAAGGCGTTTGTCAAAGAGCTGAAAGAGCTCATGGCGTTCCGCAAGCTGAACAAACAGAACGAGGAGATCAACGTCATCTACACCAAAATTGCCACCATGCTAGAAGTGCTCGTGACCCTGTTTGTCGAATCCGTCATCTGTGTCATCCTGGGGTATGGCGGTTATCTGGTCTACCAGGGCCGGTTCAACGCAGGCCAGCTGGTAGAGTACATCGGCTATTTTGAGGCCATCGTCTGGCCCATCATGGCAATTTCCATGCTGATCGAAAAGACCTCCCGCGGCAAGGCTTCCCTGAACCGCATCACCGAGCTGCTGGACGCCCCCATTGATGTGGCCGACCGCCCCGGCGTGCAGGAGCTGCAGAACCCGCAGGGCAGTGTGGAATTCCGCCACCTGACCTTCCGCTACCCGGACGGCGAATACGATGTGCTGCAGGATATCTCCTTCACCATCCACCCCGGCGAAAGCGTGGGCATTGTGGGCAAGACCGGCGCGGGCAAAACGGCGCTGGTGGACCTGCTGCTGCGCACCTACAACGTGCCGGACGGCACCCTGTTTGTGGACGGCAAGGACGTGAACACCCTGTCCATCCATTCTGTGCGCGCTGCCTGCGCCTATGTTCCACAGGACAACTTCCTCTTCTCAGATACCATCGCCCACAACATTGGCTTTGGTGTGGACGATGCCTCCCCCGAAATGATCGACCACGCCGCCAGCCTGGCCGATGTGCGGGACAACATCGTGGACTTTAAGGATGGTTACGAAACCGTTCTGGGTGAGCGCGGCGTGACCGTTTCCGGCGGCCAGAAGCAGCGCATCTCCATTGCACGCGCCCTGCTGAAAGACGCCCCCATCCTGATTCTGGATGACTCTGTTTCCGCTGTGGACACCCGCACTGAAAAAATCATTCTGGACAACCTGAAATCCAGCCGCGCCAACAAGACCACCCTGCTGATTGCCCACCGCATTTCCACGGTGGAGCGGCTGGACAAGATCATCTTCCTGGATGATGGCAAGATTGAGGCCGTCGGCCCCCACGATGAGCTGTACACCAGCTGCCCCAAGTACCGCCGCATGGTGGACCTGCAGCGGCTGGAAGATGAAGCCGGAGGTGATGACAATGCTTAATATAAACCCGCTTTTGCTGGTTGGCGGCGTCATCGGTGCCGTTACCGCGCTGCTGATTTTTGCTTACGCTTCGGTCAAAGATAAAAAGACCGCCATGGGTTTTGAGCGCACCATGGCAGACGGCGAGATTCTGCACCGCCTGTTCGCCTATGCCAAACCGTACTGGGCCAAGTTTCTTCTGGTTCTCTTCCTGATGCTCTTCTCCATCGCTTACGACATTATCTCTCCCCTAATCGTCGGTGCGATCGAAGAACTTGTCGCCGCCGATTTTGCCCTCAGCCGCCTGTTCGCTTCGGTCGCGGTCTATGCGGGGGTTCTGGTGTTCTCGATGGCAAGCACCTATTTTCAGGCGGTCATTCTGCAGCGGGTCGGCCAGCGCATCATCTCCGATCTGCGCGAGGATCTGTTCACCCACATTGAGTCCCTCTCCCACGAGCAGCTCAACGAGATCCCGGTTGGCAAGCTTGTTACCCGCGTTACCAACGATACCAACGCCATTTCCATGATGTTCACCAACCTTTTGGTGAACCTGATCAAAAATGCGTTCGTCATTTTGGGCATTCTGGTAGCCATGCTCTGCCTGAACTATGCGCTGACCCTGATGGTGCTCTGCTTTGTTCCCTTCATCGTCATCTTCACTGTCATCTTCCGCAAGTTTTCCCGCCGGGCCTACCGTAAGGTCAAGGATGCCACCACTGACATCAACACCTATCTTTCGGAGAACCTTTCCGGTATCAAGGTCACCCAGATTTTTGGCCGCGAGGACGAAAAGATGGCGGAGTTCTACCAAAAAAGCCAGACCCTTTCCAAGGTCACGCAGGAACAGATTTTTGTGTTCGGCGTATTCCGCCCGCTGGTCTACATGCTGTACATCAGCTCTATTTTGTGCCTGTTCTACCTGGGCGGCATGGGCCACCTGAACAATGTTTCTTTTCTGGGGCAGACCATCACCGGCGGCACCATCGTCACCTTCTACATGTACATTTCCAAGTTCTTTACCCCCATCCAGAACCTGGCCGAGCAGTTCAACTGGCTGCAATCCGCGCTGGCCTCGTCGGAAAAAGTCTTTTCTATTATGGACATTCAGCCCAAGCTGGTGGATGCCCCCGATGCCATTGAGCTGACCGATGTAAAAGGCGAAATTGAGTTCCGCGATGTCTGGTTCAGCTATATTCCCGGCGAATGGGTGCTGCAGGGCGTTTCGTTCCATGTTTCCCCGCGGGAAACCGTGGCTTTTGTCGGTTCCACCGGCTCCGGCAAAAGCACCATCCTGTCCCTCATCTGCCGCAATTACGAGTTCCAGAAGGGCGAAATTCTGATTGACGGCATCGACATCCGCAAAATCAAAATTTCTTCCCTCCGCCGCCATTTTGGACAAATGCTGCAGGATGTTTTCCTCTTTTCCGGCACCATCCGCAGCAACATTGTCCTGCGGGAGGATAACATCTCGGACGAAGAGATCATGCAGGTCTGCCGCTATGTCAACGCTGACCACTTCATCAACAAGCTGGACCACGGCCTGGATGAGGAAGTGCGCGAGCGCGGCAACAACTTCTCCGCCGGTCAGCGCCAGCTGCTCAGCTTTGCCCGCACGATCATCCACAAGCCCAGCGTGATGATTCTGGACGAAGCAACCGCCAACATTGATACCGAAACCGAGCTTTTGATTCAGGATTCTCTGGAAAAAATGCGCACCGTCGGCACCATGCTGATCGTTGCCCACCGCCTTTCCACCATCCAGCACGCGGACAACATCATCGTGCTGTCCCACGGCAAAATTCTGGAGCAGGGCAGCCACCAGGAGCATTATCTGCGCTTTTGGCTTAGCATCTGCCGCACCTCGCTCGCCGTATCGGCACTTAGAATTATGCGGTATTGCCTTTGTTATTTTGCTTTTTTGTCCGCTTCGGCGGTTGTTTTGGGCTGTGCATCCGCTGCCTGTTTCAGGGCTTCCTGCTCAGAAAAATGCTGGATAATTTTATCTTTCGCCAGCTGCAAATGGCGCTTGTTGATGGCCCTTGCCTCGTCCGCATTGTTGGTCAGCAGGCAGTGCACAATATCGCGGTGCTCTTCCATCGATTCATTAAAGCGCTGGGTACTTGTCAGCGAATAAATACGGAACTGCTGGTTCAGCGAATGGATCCTTGCATACATGGATTCCAAAAGGCTGTTGCCGCACAGTTCAATCAGCAGCCCGTGCAGCTTAGAATCCATATCCGTGTAGGCACGCAGGTTCTTTTGGGCGTGCAGCCGCTCCATCTCGTTCAGGCAGTCGATCAGCTGCTGCATATCCGCCGTGGTCAGGTGGTGCTGCAGCTTGCTGATGGCGTAATCTTCCAGCAAAACGCGCAGGTCAAAAATTTCCTCAATGTCCCGCGCGGTAAACTCTTTTACAAACACACCCTTGTTGGGGATCTCCACCACCAGCCCGTCCGAAGCCAGCTGGCGCAGTGCTTCCCGGATGGGGCTGCGGCTCACGCACAGGCGCTCTGCCAGCTCGTTTTCCTGCAGCCACTGGCCGGGAGCAAATCTTCCTTCGCAGATATCATCCTTCAGGATCTGATACACCTGATTGCGGATCGTTTTGATTGGGCGGCGTTCCATAGCTCTTTCCTTCACTTTCCCTTGTGCGGGTTGGCCCCCGCAGCGCATCCGTATTAACCGGAGATATTTCTATTATTCTATCACACGTTTTGCCCTTGTGCAACGCAGTCCCCCTTATTTTTCTGCCTTTTTGCCTATATTTTTATGTGTTTCACAAAAGTTCTTCTTGCAATTTGTATAATCTATTACTATAATAAAATTGTTTTTATCTTGCCCGCCGCTTTTGTTCCGGCAGGGTATCCCATGTTTTCCTGGGGTGTATCTGAAAAGTCGAAAATTTAGTCTATTTCTTTGTTTTCAGATACACCTTACAAAGAAAGGGTCGTGTGATCGTATGAAAATTGGTTTTATCGGTCTTGGCATCATGGGCCGCCCCATGGCCAAAAACCTGCTCAAAGCCGGCTATGACGTTACGGTGGACAGCCACTCCCCCGCCGCCGCAGCTGAGCTGGAAGCCTGCGGCGCCAAAGTAGCCGACCAGCCCACCATCGGCTCCACCTGTGATCTTGTGCTGACCATGCTGCCCAACGCCCCGCAGGTTAAACAGGTCATGCTGGGTGCAAACGGCGTTGCCGCCCACATGCAGCCCGGCTCCACCTTTATTGATATGACCTCCCTGAACCCCATCGCCAGCAAGGAGATTGCCGCCGAGCTTGCCGCCCGCGGCATCCAGATGCTGGACGCCCCCATTTCCGGCGGCGAGCCCAAGGCAATTGACGGCACCCTTTCCTTCATGGTCGGCGGCGAAGAAGAGGTCTTCAACACCTTCAAACCGGTCCTGCTGGCCATGGGTTCTTCCGCCGTGCGGTGCGGTGGCATCGGCGCAGGCAACACCACCAAACTGGCCAACCAGATCATCGTGGCGGCCAACATCCAGGCTGTGGCCGAAGCCCTGACCCTGGCCCAGAAAGCCGGTGTGAATCCCGACCTGGTGTTCCAGGCCATCAAGGGCGGCCTGGCCGGTTCCACCGTCATGAACGCCAAAGCTCCCATGATGATCGAGGGCAACGATAAGCCCGGCTTCAAGGTTGACCTGCACATCAAGGACCTGAACAATGCCCTGGACTGCGCCCACACCGTAGGTGCCCCGGTGCCGATGACCGCCGAAGTGCAGGAAATTTTGCAGTGGCTGCACAGCAATGGCAAGGGCCAGGCGGACCACAGCGCCATTGCCCAGTATTACGAGCACCTGACCGGCATCAAGCTGGGCCGCGACCTGTAAAACCTCAAAATTCTGTTTTTTTTGGCGGTGCGGGCATCCCCGTGCCGCCAAAATTTTGCCGCCAATTCTGTACGTTCTGCCGATTGCTGAATGATTGATTTGCATGTTATAACAGAAATTAAAGAACCAACAAACAAAACAGAAAAGAGTGTGATCCCTATGTCTAAACTCCGCCAAGACGCTGACGCCATCATTCAGGCCGCCATCACCGCCGCCCAGCCGGACGAGGCCGTCCGCAAAGCGCTGGAAGGACGCGATTTCGGTTCCGGGCGCGTTGTGCTGGTTGCCGCCGGCAAGGGTGCCTGGCAGATGGCCAACGCCGCCAGCCGCATTCTGGGTTCCCGCATTGATACCGGTATTGTCATTACCAAGTACGACCACAGCAAAGGCCCCATCGCCAACTTTACCATCCGGGAAGCCGGGCACCCCATCCCGGACGAGAACAGCTTTACCGCCACCCAGCAGGCGCTGGACCTCGTCAGCGGGCTGACCGCACAGGACACCGTGCTGTTCCTGCTTTCCGGCGGCGGTTCCGCTTTGTTTGAAAAGCCGCTCATCCCCGCCGCGGATCTGGAAGAACTCACCCACAACCTGCTGGTCTGCGGGGCGGATATTGTAGAGATCAACACCCTCCGCAAGCGCTTTTCCGGCGTAAAGGGCGGCCGTTTTGCCCAGCTGTGTGCCCCGGCCCATGTGGTTTCCATCGTGCTTTCGGATATTCTTGGCGATCCGCTGGATATGATTGCCTCCGGCCCCGCTTACCCGGATAGTTCTACCTGCGCACAGGCCAAGGAGATCGTGCAGAAATACCATCTGCCCATGACGGATCAGATGCTGACCCTGCTGGAGCAGGAAACGCCCAAAGCGCTGGACAACGTAGAAACCCAGATCACCGGCAGCGTGCGCCAGCTGTGCGCCGCCGCCGCTGCCACCGCCCGCACCCTTGGCTATGAGCCGCTGATTTTGACCGACTGCCTGAGCTGCGAAGCCCGGGAAGCCGGTGTGTTCCTGGCCAACATGGTGCGCTACCAGCGCACCGCGGGCCGCCGTATTGCCCTGATTGCAGGTGGCGAAACAGTGGTGCATCTGACCGGCCACGGTAAAGGCGGCCGCAATCAGGAGCTCGCCCTTGCCGCCGCTCCCGGTATCGCCGGGCTGGATGGCTGCGCGGTGTTCTCCGTTGGCTCTGATGGCACCGACGGCCCCACCGATGCCGCTGGCGGCTTTGTGGACAGCACCACCCAGGCCGCGCTGAAAGCCCAGGGCTGCGATATCTTTGCCACGCTGGCTGATAACGATGCCTACCATGCCCTGCAAAAATGCAATGGCCTGATTATCACCGGCCCCACCGGCACCAACGTCAACGATGTCTCGGTCGCTCTGGTCCGGGCGTGATGTTTCCATCGTACCGCGGAGAAACCTTGCCAATGGTGATAAACTCTGCAAATCATTTGTAGGGGACGAGCCTTGCCCTCTATTTCGCCCCATCATCCTCCGCAAGGTAACGGGCGCACACTGTGCGCCCGGGATGCAAAGTATTATCTGCGCTTTTGGCTTAGCAGCTGCCGTGCCTCGCTCGCCGTATCGGCACTTAGAATTGTGCGGTATTGCCTTAACACATTCTCCCTGAATTGTTAATCTTTTATTGACAGCCCCACTATTCCGTGCTATACTGCCCCCAGCGCAATAAACATACTTACCAGGTATGTTTATTGCATTTACTTTCTCCTGCAATGTCACATATAGGAATTGTTTTATTGTGTTTTTGAACATTCTGTGAATCGTTTTCCTGTTGCATTGTACAAATTTGCATGTTTTTTTTTACTATTTTGGTTTAAACTATTGACTTTATCCAATCTCAAAGCCATTATCATAGTATTAAACGTATGATGTATACAATCAATATTTGTGATTCGAAACATAGAGCACCCACAACCAAGGAGGCATTTGTATGAAAACCATCTCGATTCCTTACTATACTTCCACCTTGGACCTGCATGTTGACGAAGCCAACCTGAAAGCTGTTGTCACCGCAAAAATGCACGAATACAAGGCCGGCAAAACGGAAGTAGAACTGGTTCATGAGGCATTGGAGCATCCCATTGCCTCCCCGCGCCTGCGTGACCTGGCCAAGGGTAAACAGAAAGTTGTGCTGGTCACCAGTGACCACACCCGCGCCGTCCCCAGCAAGATCACCCTGCCCATCCTGCTGGATGAGATCCGCCAGGGCAACCCGGACGCCGATATCACCATCCTGATTGCCACCGGCCTGCACCGTCCCACCACCGAGGAAGAGCAGCGCCGCATGTTTGGCGATGCCATCGTGGATCATGAGAAAATCGCCATCAACAACGCATTTGACCCGGATCAGTTCGTCCACATGGGCGTGCTGCCCTCCGGTGCAGACTTCAACGTCAACAAGCTGGCCGCTGAATGTGACCTGCTGGTGACTGAGGGCTTTATTGAGCCACACTTCTTCGCCGGCTTCTCCGGCGGCCGCAAGAGCATCCTGCCTGGCATCTGCTCCCAGGAGACCGTCAACGAAAACCACAGCTACAAGGCCATTTCCAGCCCGTATGCCAACACCGGCGTGCTGGAGCACAACCCCATCCATGAGGATATGCTGGCCGCTGCCAAGATGGTCAATGTCCAGTTCATCTTCAATGTAGCGCTGGACGGCCAGAAAAAAATCATCGCCGCCTGGGCAGGCGACCTGGAAAAGGCTCACGCCGAAGGCGTTGCCTTTATCCGCAAATGGAGCCAGTGCCCCAGCATTACCGGCGATATCGTGGTCACCAGCAACGGCGGCTACCCGCTGGACCAGAACCTGTACCAGAGCCCCAAGGCCGTTGCCACGGCGGAAGCCTGTGCAGGTGAGGATGGTGTCATCATCATGTGCTGCAGCTGTGCCGACGGCATGGGCGGCACCCACTTTGAAAAGCTCATCACGATGGGCACCGTGGACGAGATCGACGGTTATCTTTCCAAGATCCCGCCCAAGGAGACCATTCCCGAACAGTGGTGCCCGCAGATTTATGCCCGCATCCTGAAAAAGCACCCCGTCATCCTCGTCACCACCTACCTCAAGCCGGAGGAAGTGCGCAAGGCCAACATGATCCCCGCTTCCACTCCGGATGAAGCCTTGGAAATTGCCTACCAGATGAAGGGCCGCGATGCAAGCGTTGTTGTCATCCCCGATGGCGTCAGCGTGCTTGCTGTTAAGGAATAACCGGCAAAACCGGAACCAACAGAAAAAACGCAAAAGGAGAGTGAGCGTAATGGAAATAAAGCTGGCGCTGAAAGTCAACGATAAAGATAACGTCGCCACCATTTTTGCCAATGGCATTACCGATGGTACCGAAGTTGAGATCCGCGACAAAAAAGGCAACGCTGAAACCGTTACCGTGATTGGCGATGTTCCCTATGGCCACAAAATTGCTGTGCGGGACATCAAAAAGGGCGAACTGATCAACAAATATGGCGAAGAGATCGGCATTGCCACCAAGGACATCAAAAAAGGCGAGTACGTGCATGTCCACAACCTGGACAGCATGCGCGGCCGCGGTGACTGGGCCAAGGAAGGCAAGTAAGGAGGGTAAACTGCTATGGAATTTATGGGTTATGTGCGCCCGGACGGCAAAGTTGGCGCGCGCAACTATGTTGCCGTCATCCCCAGCGTTACCTGTGCCAACGACGTTGCCAACGCCATCTGCCACCAGGTACAGGGTACCATTACATATCTGCACCATCAGGGCTGCTGCCAGATGCCCCCTGATTTGGAGCGCGTGACCGATACGCTGATCAGCCTGGGCATGAGCCCCAACGTTGGCGCTATCCTGATCGTAAGCCTTGGCTGTGAAGGCACCGACCACGAGCGCATGTACAAAGAGCTGAGCGCTACCGGCAAGCATGTGGAGATCATCCACATTCAGGAGCTGGGCGGCGTCAGCAAGGCGATCCAGCTGGGCACCGATATTGCCCGCAAGCTTGTCATTGAAATTTCCGGCCTGCAGCGCCAGCCGGTGGATGTTTCCAAGATCGTTATGGCCATCAAGTGCGGTGCTTCCGATACCACCAGCGGCATGGCTTCCAACTGTGTTATCGGCTATGTAGCCGACAAGCTGGTCGATCTGGGCGCTACCGTTATCTTTGGCGAAACGACCGAGTTCCTGGGCGGTGAGCACCTGCTGGCCCGCCGTGCCGTAAACAAAGAAGTGGCCGATAAGATCTATGAGATCGTAACCAACATGGAAAACCGCGCCAAGAGCATTGGCTGCGATATGCGCAAGGGCCAGCCCACACCGGGCAACATCGCCGGCGGTCTTTCCAGTATTGAGGAAAAGAGCCTTGGTGCCATCGTCAAGAGCGGCACCCGCCCCATCCAGGGCGTGCTGGAATACCCGCAGCATGTTACCGACCAGAAAGGCCTGTGGATCAAGGATACGCCGGGCCGTGAGCCTGAGATTTTGACCGGCATGGCTGCCACGGGCGCTCAGTTCATGATGTTCTCTACCGGCCGCGGTGCCCCGCAGGGCTTCCCCAGCATGCCGGTCATCAAGATCTGCGGCAACCCCAATACCTACCAGCGCATGGAAAATGATATGGACCTGAACGCCGGTCTGATCATTACCGGCGATAAGACCATTGAGCAGGTTGGCGAGGAAGCCTTTGCCAAGCTGCTGCGCGTACTGAGCGGCGAAATGACCAAGAACGAAGCCATCCAGTATTGGCAACGCAGATGCCGTGCCGCAGCTGCCGGAGCGGTGCTTAAGCCGCAAGGCGGGAATTGTGCGGTGTTGCCTAAACGTTAAAAGCAAGGAGATGTTTTTATGAATCCAGTCATAGCCATGTTGATCGGCGTTGTCGTCATGATGGTTCTGGTTATCTGCACTAGAATGCACGCGTTCCCATCCCTGATTATTTCTGCTATCCTAATCGCTGTTCTTTCCGGCAACTACCTGCTGGTTGGCACCGGCAATGAAGGCGGCAACCTGTTAAGCGTTGCCATCAGCACCGTGACCGGCGGCTTTGGCGGTACCATGACAAGCATTGGTATCGTCATCGGCTTCGGCTGCATTATGGGTATCTTTTTGGAAAAAAGCGGCGCTGCCAAGCGTATGGCTATCACCATTCTGAAGCTTGTCGGCGTTAAGCGCGCAGACGTTGTTCTGGGCCTGACCGGCTTTGTTGTTTCCATCCCGGTCTTCTGTGACTCCGGCTTCGTCATCCTGTCCTCCCTGGCAAAAGAGTTCTCCCGTCTGACCAAGAAATCCATGGTCGGTCTGGGTGGCATCCTGGGCATGGGCCTGTATATCACCCACTTCATGGTTCCCCCCACCCCCGGCCCTCTGGCTGTTGTCAGCACCTTCCAGAACGAAGGCATCAACATTGACCTTGGCATGTTCATCATCGCCGGTCTGCTGCTCTCCATCCCCCTGTTCATCTTCTCCGTGTTCCTGTTCCGCTGGTTCGGCAACAAGTACCCGCAGTTCGTCGTTCCTTACGAGATCGACCGCAGCAAGTACACCGAAGCTCAGCTGAAGGTTCTGGATAAGATCGACGCCAAGATCAAGGCCGGCAAAGAGCTGGAAAACGAAGACTTCACCGAGCTGCTCAGCACCGAAAAGCTGCCCAGCGCCGGCCTGTCCTTCACCATCCTGCTGCTCCCCGTCTTCCTGATCCTTGCTAACACCCTCGTCAGCCAGACCGCTTTCAAGGCCACCATCGTTGGCGAAATCATCACCTTCCTCGGCAACCCCGTTATCGCTCTGTTCATCTCCCTGTGCCTGGGCGCATTCCTGCTGGCCAAGGACCTGGATAACAAGACTGTTGTTGGCATGATGAACGATGCTCTGCGCGATGCAGGCCCCATCGTTATGATCACCGCCGGCGGCGGCGCCCTGGGCGCAGTCGTTAAGGCTACCGGCGCTGCCGGCATGATGGCCAACGGCATCGTGGCAATCGGCATCCCCGGCATCCTGGTTCCCCTGCTCATCGGCACCATCATGCGCTTCCCGCAGGGCTCCGGCACCACCGCTATGATCACCGGTTCTGCCATCATCGCCCCCATGCTGGTTACCCTGGGCATCAACCCCTACCTGGCTGGCCTGGCAGTCTGCCTGACCTCCATGTGCCCGTCCTTCCTGAACGATAGCTACTTCCACGTGGTTACCAGCTTCAGCGGCATGGATATCAAGACCAGCTTGAAGACCTGGACCATCGGTTTTGGCAACGCAGATGCCGTGCCGCAGCCGCCGGAGCGGTGCTTAAGCCGTAAGGCGGGAATTGTGCGGTGTTGCCTCAGATTTTGCCGTATGCCGTATATGATATGAAATATCTCACAAGCCGTCTCCGCCGGATATTTTGTCTCTTTGGCAGTACAGGAAGCATCATAAAAGCACCGTAAGCTGCCTTATCGGCATCAGCTCACGGTGCTCTGCTGTATCTTCGTGTTATCTTGTTGTTTCCTGTTCCAGCGGGAACTTCTGTTTGTCATGCACGCTGATTTCTTTTCCCAGCTGTACTTCAATCAGCTGCAGTTCGCTGTCCGCCAGAACGGTATGGCGGCAACCAGCCTGCATCTGCACCACATCGCCCACATGCACGGGGCGCTCCGCGCCATCCACCACGGTGCGGCCTGTGCCGGAAATCACCACCCACACCTCATCACGGTTCATGTGGCTGTGGTAATTCATGCTGTGGCCGGGGTTCAGCGTCACCTTGATGGTCAGGCTTTCGTCCTCCACATCCAGTACGCGGAAGCTGCCCCAGGATTTTTCGGCAAACATGATCTGCTGGTCGATCTTATCCACATAGGGCTTGATGTAGCTGGACTGCTCTTTATCCGATACCAGAATTCCCTCCGGGCTGGCAGAGATCACCACATCATGCAAGCCCATGGCCAGCACCGGCACGTTCAGCTCGTTCACCACATGCACGTTGGTGCAGGTATCGTTCATCATGGCCTTGCCCACGCTGGGCTCGCCCATCGCTTCGGTCAGGGTGTTCCAGGTGCCAAGGTCCTTCCACTGGCCTGCAAACCGCATAACCTGGATCTTGGGTTCCTTTTCCACCACAGCATAGTCAAAGCTGATTTTGTTCAGCTCGGCATATTTATCAAACAGGTCTTTATAATCGGTAAAGTCGATCAGCTCATGGGCCTTATCCAGCACATAGCGCAGCTTGTAGGCAAACACGCCGCCATTCCACAGCGCCCCCTGGGCGATGTAAGCCTTTGCCGTTTCGGCGTCCGGCTTTTCCTTAAAGGTTGCAACATCGCTCACGGCGCTGCTGTTTTTGGGGATAATATAGCCGTATTTTTCGCTGGGGTAGGTCGGCTCAATGCCCATCAGCACCAGGTTGGCTTCGCTTTTGGCAGCCTGCTCACTCAAGGCTTTCAGTGCCTCAAAGTAGTCATCCTCCACATAGGGGTCCACCGGGCAGACCACCACCGGCTCCTCCGGGTCCACGCCCTGCACATCGGCCAGATAGGCCGTTGCCAGCGCAATGGCGGGGAAGGTATCGCGGCGGCACGGTTCCACCGAAATGCCCACTTCCTCCCCCAGCTGGTTGTGGATGGCGGAAACCTGGGTCTTGCTGGTGGCAATGGTCACAGTCGCCCCTTTGTCTACCTGTTTGATCTGGCGGTACACCCGCTGCACCATGGATTCATAGCTTCCGTCCGGGCACTTGAAAATTTTAATGAACTGCTTGGAACGGATATCGTTGGATAGCGGCCACAGGCGCTTGCCGGACCCGCCGGAAAGCAGCACAATATTCATAATAGTTTCGCCTTTCTCAGCGCTCAGCACGCATGGGGTTATTCAAAAAGTCCTCATAGGCAAGGCGCAGGCCGTCCTCCAGCTCGGTCTTGTAGGTCCAGCCCAGGCCCGTTGCCTTGGAAACATCCAGCAGCTTGCGCGGTGTTCCGTTGGGTTTGGTGGGATCCCACTTAATCTCACCGGTATAGCCCACAACCTTGGCTACCAGCTCGGTCAGTTCCTTGATGGTCAGCTCCTTGCCGGTGCCTGCGTTCACCGTTTCGTTGCCGGAGTAGTTGTTCATCAAAAATACGCAGAGGTTTGCCAGATCGTCCACATACAAAAACTCGCGCAGCGGGCTGCCATCGCCCCAGCAGGTCACGCTGGTCACCCCGTTGACCTTTGCTTCATGGAAGCGGCGGATCAGCGCGGGCACCACATGGCTGTGGGTGGGATGGTAGTTATCGTTGGGGCCGTACAGGTTGGTGGGCATCACGCTGATGTAGTCGGTGCCATACTGGCGGTTCAGGAACTCGCAGTATTTCAGGCCGCTGATTTTAGCCAGAGCATAAGCTTCGTTGGTTTTTTCCAGCTCGCTGGTCAGCAGGCAGTTTTCTTTCATGGGCTGCGGTGCCATGCGCGGGTAAATGCAGGAGGAGCCCAAAAATTCCAGCTTTTTGCAGCCGTTTTTCCATGCGGAATGAATCACGTTCATTTCCAGCGTCATGTTGTCATACATAAAGTCCGCCAAAGCGTTCTGGTTGGCAACAATGCCGCCCACCTTGGCTGCGGCCAAAAAGACATATTCCGGCTTTTCGGCGGCAAAAAATTCTTCCACGGCATCCTGGCGGCACAGGTCCAGCTCTTTATGGGTCCGGGTAATGATATTGGTATATCCCTGACGTTCCAGTTCCCGCACAATGGCGGAACCTACCATACCGCGGTGGCCTGCCACATAGATCTTAGCGTTCTTTTCCATCATAACAAATGGCCTTCTTTCTTATTTTACAACGCCTTTTTCCAGGTATTCTTCCAGGTTGCAGCGGATGTTTTCCTCTGCGCGCTCTACAGCTACTTTTTCCATGTCATGCTCCACCATGATCTTGACCAGTTCCTCAAAGCTGGTCTTGGTGGGGTTCCAACCCAGTTCCTGGCGTGCCTTGGTGGGGTCACCCCACAGGTTGACCACATCGGTGGGGCGGTAGAAATCCGGGCTTACCTCAATCAGCACCTTGCCGGTCGCCTTATCAACGCCCTTTTCGTTCATGCCCTCGCCAACAAATTCCAGCTCAATACCGACATAGTGGAACGCCAGCTGGCAGAATTCCCGCACGGAATGCTGCACGCCGGTGGCGATGACAAAATCATCCGGCTTATCGTTCTGCAAAATCAGCCACATGCACTCCACATAGTCCTTGGCATAGCCCCAGTCGCGCAGGCTGGACAGGTTGCCCAGGTAGAGCTTGTCCTGCTTGCCCTGCTTGATGCGGGCGGCGGCCAGCGTGATCTTGCGGGTCACAAAAGTTTCGCCGCGGCGCTCGGATTCATGGTTGAACAGAATGCCGGAGCAGCAGAACATGTTATATGCTTCACGGTACTCCTTGGTGATCCAGAAACCGTACTGTTTGGCCACCGCATAGGGGCTGTACGGATGGAACGGCGTTTTTTCGTTCTGGGGCACTTCCTCCACCTTGCCGTACAGCTCCGAGGTCGAAGCCTGGTACACCCGGCAGGTATCCGCCAGCCCGCACAGGCGCACGGCTTCCAGCACGCGCAGCACGCCGGTAGCGTCCACATCGGCCGTGAACTCCGGAACATCAAAGCTGACCTGCACATGGCTCTGGGCCGCCAGATTATAAATTTCGTCCGGGCGCACCGAGCCGATCACAGCAACCAGGCTCATCGAATCGCCCATATCGCCGTAATGCAGGTGGAAATGCGGGTTGCCCTCCAGATGGGCAATGCGTTCACGGTAGTCAACGGAAGAACGACGGATGATGCCATGTACATCATAGCCCTTCTCGATCAAAAACTCTGAAAGGTAAGAGCCATCCTGGCCGGTAACACCGGTGATCAATGCCTTTTTCATAAAAAATGCAGCCTCAACTTTCCTTTTCTATCATCATGCGCCGCCGGTCTGCCGCAGCATGGGCGGGAATGTAAATTCAGCTTTCAGGGGGCTTTGCGCAGCCTTGCCCTGTATTATATTAGTATACCCTGTTTTGCGTTTCTGCGCAAGTATACGCTGTATCCAACCTGTCGCCTGCCCTTGATTGACCTGCCCCGCACCGCAGATTATAATTATAAGGGTAGTATTTCATCATCCGGGCCGCTGCCCGTTCAAGAAAGCTGGAATCACATGCAGGATCTCAAACACGTTTTTTCTTACTTAAAGCCCTACCGGCGGGATTTATTCCTTGCCGTCGGGCTGGTTTTTGTGGAATGTATTTTTGAAATGGTCATTCCGATGCTGATGTCTGACCTGGTGGACCAGGGCGTGCCCAGCCATGATATGCAGGTCATTATGCTGCAGGGCAGCAAGATGATCATCTGCGCTGTGCTGGCCCTGATCACCGGCCTGCTGTACGCCAGGTTCGCCGCCCGCGCCGCCAACGGCTTTGCCGCTGCTCTGCGCGAAGCTGAGTACCGCAAGCTGCAGCAGTTCGACTTTGCCAACCTGGATCATTTTTCCACCCCGTCCCTCGTTACCCGCATGACCACCGATGTCACGGTCATGCTCAACGCCGTGGCCACCGGCCTGCGGCCTTTGGTGCGCAGCCCGGTCATGCTGTTCATGGGGCTGGGCATGGCGTTCTTGCTCAATGCCAAGCTGACCATCGTTTTCCTTATTACAACGCCCATCCTGGCCGCTATTCTGGCCTGGATCGTAACCAAGGTCGGCCCGCTGTATGACCGCCAGCAGACTGCTGTGGACCATCTGAACGGCCGCGTACAGGAAGCCTTAACCGCCATCCGCGCCATCAAGGCGTTTGTGCGCGGCGATTACGAGAATGAGCAGTTTGAAACCGTCAATGACGAGCTGGCCGCCGCCAGCACCAACACCTTCCGGTATGCCGTGCTCAACCTGCCCGCGTTCCAGGCCGTTATGTACACGGCCATTGTCTGCATCATGTGGTACGGCGGCAATTTTATTCTGACCGACTGGATGACGGTCGGCGAGCTGACCGCCTTTTTGAGCTATGTTCTGCAGGTGCTCAACTCGGTCATGATGTTCTCCGGCGTGTTTTTGCAGCTTACCCGCTCCCTGACCAGCGCCCGGCGCATCCGTGCCGTGCTGGAGGAGCAGCCCGCGCTGGCCACCCCGGCTGACCCCGTTGCCGCCGTTGCCGACGGCAGCATTGATTTTGCGGACGTCAGCTTCAAATACAGCGCCGCTGCGGCCAGGGATGCCCTTTCCCACGTTACGCTGCACATTCCCGCCGGGGCAACGGTGGGCATTATCGGCGGCACCGGCGCGGCAAAAACAACGCTGGTACAGCTGATCCCCCGCCTGTACGATGCCACCTCCGGCACCGTCAAGGTCGGCGGGCAGGATGTGCGCCGGTATTACCTTGCTGCCCTGCGGGATGCTGTGGGCATTGTGCTGCAGAAGAACCTGCTGTTCTCCGGCACCATCCGTGACAACCTGCGCTGGGGTGATCCCAACGCCGATGACGAAACCCTGTGGGCCGCCTGCCGCGCCGCCTGCGCTGATGAATTTTTGGAGCGGATGCCGGACGGCCTGGATACCGACATGGGCCAGGGCGGCGTGAATGTTTCCGGCGGGCAGAAGCAGCGGCTCTGCATTGCCCGCACCCTGCTCAAGCACCCCAAAGTGCTGATTTTTGACGATTCCACCAGCGCCGTGGATACCGCCACCGAGGGCAAGATCCGCCATGCGCTGGCCGCCCTGACCGATGTAACCAAGCTCATCATTGCCCAGCGCATCACCTCGGTGATGGATGCCGACATGATCGTGATTCTGGATGACGGCAAAGTTCACGCCGTGGGCACCCACAAGGAGCTGCTGGCGAATGACACCATCTACCAGGAAATTTATGCATCCCAGATGAAAGGAGATGACGCGGATGGCAAAGGCATTCAGCGGTAAAAAGCCGCAGCATTTTGGCAACACCATCCGGGTATTTTTGAACTACCTCGGCCGCCACAAGTTCATGCTGGGGCTGGTTGGGGTGCTTACCGCTGTCAGCGCACTCGCCAACCTGCTGGGTACCTACATGATCAAGCCGGTGGTCAACGGTATTCTGGAAACCGGCAGCATTCCCGGCCTTGTCCGCGGTGTTGCCCTGACCGCCGCCATCTACGCGGTGGGCGCGCTTTCTACCCTGGGCTACACCCAGACCATGGTGCGCGCCGCGCAGAAGGTCTTGCATGATATCCGCCGGGACCTGTTTGCCCACCTGCAAACGCTGCCCCTCTCCTTTTTTGACTCCCGCCGCAACGGCGAACTGATGAGCCTGTTCACCAACGATGTGGACACCATCTCGGACGCGCTGAACAACAGCTTTGCTCTGCTGATCCAGAGCTTTATCCAGGTGGTGGGCACGCTGGTTCTGCTGTTTGTGCTCAACTGGCGGCTTTCGCTGCTGGTTGTGGTGGGGTACGCCGTCATGTTCTGGTACATCCGGTTCAGCACCAACCGCAGCCGTTTCTTCTACGCCCGCCAGCAGCAGGCTCTTGGCGATCTGGAAGGCTATGTGGAGGAGATGGCCGCCGGGCAAAAGGTGGTCAAGGTGTTCAACCATGAGCAGACCAACCTGGAAGGTTTTCAGGCATTGAACGCCCGCCTGCAAAGCGCCGGAACCAGCGCCCAGGGGTATTCCGCCACCATGATCCCCGCCGTTGTTTCCATCTCCTACATCAACTATGCGGTCATTGCCGTGCTGGGCGGGCTGATGGTTATGAACGGCCAGTCCAGCCTGGGCAGCCTGGCCAGCTATCTGGTGTTTGTGCGCCAGTCTGCTTTGCCCATCAACCAATTCACCCAGCAGGGCAACTTTCTGCTGGCCGCCCTTGCCGGTGCCGAGCGCATTTTCAATGTGCTTGACGAACAGCCGGAAAACGATGAGGGTACCGTCGAGATCGTTCGTGTGGAAAAGTCTGCGGACGGCACCCTTGTGCCCAGCGCCGGCGGCCGCCGCACCGGCCTGTGGGCCTGGCGCGACAGTGCCGACCCCGCCGCCCCTCTCGTTCCCCTGCGCGGGGATGTACGGTTCCGGGATGTCAGCTTTGGTTACATTCCGGGCCAGACCACCCTGCATGATGTTACGCTGTACGCCAAACCGGGGCAGAAGATCGCCTTTGTCGGTTCCACCGGCGCGGGCAAAACCACGATTACCAACCTCATCAACCGCTTTTATGATATCACCTCCGGCACCATCACCTATGACGGCATTGATGTGCGCAAGATCCGCAAAAGTGATCTGCGCCGCAGCCTTGGCGTGGTGCTGCAGGACACCCATCTGTTCACCGGCACAGTGGCGGATAACATCCGCTTTGGCAAACTGGATGCAACCGACGAAGAGATCATCGCCGCCGCAAAAATTGCCAACGCGCACTCCTTTATCGAGCGCCTGCCCCAGGGGTACAACACCATGGTATCGGGCGATGGTGCCAACCTGAGCCAGGGCCAGCGCCAGCTGCTGGCCATTGCCCGCGCTGCTGTGGCCGACCCGCCGGTGCTGATTTTGGACGAAGCGACCTCCAGCATCGATACCCGCACCGAAGCTCTGATTGAAAAAGGTATGGACCGCCTGATGGAGGGCCGTACCGTCTTTGTTATCGCCCACCGGCTTTCCACCGTACGCAATTCCAACGCCATTATTGTGCTGGAACACGGCGGCATTGTGGAGCGCGGCAGCCATGATGAACTGCTGGCCCAAAAGGGCGAATACTACCAGCTGTACAACGGCATGTTTGAACTTGCATAAAATTCCTGCCAAGAAAAGTTCACATCCTTGTGGTAGAATAAATATTATGATGTTCAAGCAATATCGCCCATGGAAAGGGGACTACCCATGTCGCAGATGACAAAGCGCGCACTGGAAGCTTCGCTCAAGGAACTGCTGCGCCACAAACCGCTGGACAAAATCACGGTCAGCGACTTGACCGACCACTGCGGGGTCAACCGCATGACCTTTTATTACCACTTTAAGGATATTTACGACCTTGTGGAATGGTGCTGCGAGGAGGACGCTGCCCGCGCGCTGGCCGGGCAGAAAACCTATGATACCTGGCAGCAGGGCTTTTTGCAGATTCTGGAAGCCCTGCGGAAGGACAAAGCGTTTTTTACCAGCGTCTACCGTTCCATCAGCCGCGAACAGCTGGAAAATTATCTCTACCGCCTGACCTATGACCTGATGATGGGCGTTGTGGAGGAGCGCGCCGCCGGTATGACGGTTCGCCCGGAGGATAAAGAGTTTATCGCCAACTTTTATAAGTTCGCCTTTGTGGGGCTGACACTGGACTGGATCAAAAACGATATGCGTCAGGACCCCGCCCAGCTGGTGGAACAGCTTTCCACCCTGATTCACGGTGATGTGACCAAGGCGTTGGAAAAATGCCGCATTGATAAAAGCTGATGTACATCTTGCGTTAAGGGCCGAACCATGAAATGCACGATCTGCGAAATACTAATGTAGGCCGCCATGGCCCCCACCATCTTCCGCTGTTTTCCCGCCCCTGTAACAAAAACTTCAAATTTTATACAAAACAGCCGCCGTGATAAAAATTTAATCACAGCGGCTGTTTTGCTGATTGTGAACCCTGCCTCCGCTGGTTATACTATAGACATTCCAAAAGGAACACCCCAGATAAACAACAGCAAACAATAAAACCAACGCAAGGAGGCTTTTTTATGTATTATTCCAGCGGTAACTATGAAGCTTTTGCCCGTCCCGAAAAACCGGAGGGCGTTGACCACAAGAGTGCCTACCTTATCGGCAGCGGCCTGGCCGCGCTGTCCGCCGCATGCTTTATGGTGCGTGACGGCCAGATGAAGGGCGAGCACATCCATGTGCTGGAAAAGGACCCCATCCCCGGTGGTGCTTGCGATGGCTACAAGTACCAGGACATCGGTTACGTTATGCGCGGCGGCCGTGAGATGGACAACCACTTCGAGTGCATGTGGGATTTGTTCCGCTCCATCCCCTCCATTGAGGATGAGAACGTCACCGTGCTGGACGAGTATTACTGGCTGAACAAGCACGATCCCAACTACAGCCTGTGCCGCGCCACCGTCAACTGCGGCGAGGATGCCCACACCGATGGCAAGTTCGGCCTGTCTGACAAGGGTGCCATGGAGATTTTGAAGCTGTTCATGACCCCGGACGAGCAGTTGTACGATAAAAAGATCACCGACTTCTTTGATGACGAAGTCCTGAACACCAACTTCTGGCTGTACTGGCGCACCATGTTCGCCTTTGAGAACTGGCACAGCGCCCTGGAGATGAAGCGCTACCTTCAGCGCTACATCCACCACATCGGCGGCCTGCCGGATTTCACCGCCCTGCGCTTTACCCGCTACAACCAGTATGAATCCATGATCCTGCCCATGGTCAAGTACCTGGAAAGCTATGGCGTGCAGTTCCATTACGGCGTCAAGGTGACCAACGTTGCCTTTGACTGCGCCAACGGCAAAAAGCAGGCCACCCGCATTGATACTCTGCGCGATGGCCACGAAGAGTGCATTGACCTGACCGAGAACGACCTGGTGTTCATCACCAACGGCGGCTGTGTCGAAAACTCCACCATTGGCAGCCAGACCACCGTTGCCCCCCTCAAGTTTGATCTGAAGGAAGGCGGCGGCTGGGATCTGTGGCGCAAGATCGCCGCCCAAGACCCCAGCTTCGGCCACCCGGACAAGTTCTGCTATGACCCGGAGCTGAGCAACTGGATGAGCGCCACCATCACCACACTGGACCAGCGCATTGTGCCCTATATCAAAAAGATCTGCAAGCGCGATCCCTTCACCGGCAAGGTCGTCACCGGCGGCATTGTCTCCGTCAAGGATTCCAGCTGGCTGCTCAGCTGGACCCTGAACCGCCAGCAGCAGTTCCGCGACCAGCCCAAGGACCAGCTCTGCGTTTGGGTGTACAGTCTGTTCAGTGATAAGCCCGGCGATTACGTCAAGAAGCCCATGCGCGAATGCACCGGCGAGGAGATCTGCCAGGAATGGCTGTACCACATTGGTGTACCAGTTGACCAGATCGAGGATCTGGCTGCCAACAGTGCCAACACCGTGCCCTGCATGATGCCGTATATCGACGCTTTCTTTATGCCGCGCGCTGCCGGCGACCGCCCGGATGTTGTGCCCGAAGGCGCTGTGAATTTTGCTTTCATCGGCCAGTTTGCCGAGACCAAGCGCGATACCATCTTTACCACCGAGTATTCCATCCGCACCGGCATGGAAGCGGTTTACACCCTGCTGAACGTTGACCGCGGCGTACCGGAGGTCTGGGGCAGCGTATATGATATCCGCGACCTGCTGGATGCCACCGTAAAACTGCGCGATGGCAAAAAGATCACCGATATGGAGATGAACGTTGTGCAGAAACTGGCCCTGAAAGAAGCTTTGAAGAAGCTGGAGGGCACCGAGATTGAAAAACTGCTGAAAGAATACAATGTGATCTGAAGCGTATCATCATTCTTCCATAAAAAACACTGCCCCGGCGGGATATCTTGTCCCGCCGGGGCGCTGCTTTATATGATTCTATTTAAGGCAATACCGCATAATTCTAAGTGCCGATACGGCGAGCGAGGTGCGGCAGATGCCAAGCCAAAAGCGCAGATA
>PPYE01740134.1_pt1 | contig 26879 bp, 22 predicted proteins | sample 1559881 | NCBI WGS metagenome assembly PPYE01 (sample SAMN08240022, study PRJNA423297) | Human gut metagenome, whole genome shotgun sequencing project. | reverse complement strand
CGGCGCCCATGGCCAGGGGCTCCACCAGCCAGCTCTTGCCGGTGGCGTGGCTGGGGTCGATGATGATGGGCAGGTGGGTCAGCTTGCGCAGAACGGGGATGCAGGCAAGGTCCAGCGTGTTGCGGGTGTAGCTTTCGAAGGTGCGGATGCCCCGCTCGCAGAGGATCACGTTTTCATTGCCGCCGGCCATGACGTACTCGGCGCTCATGAGCCACTCCTCGTAGGTGGCGGACATGCCCCGCTTGATCATGACGGGCTTTTCCTGCCGGCCCACGGCCTTGAGGAGGTCGAAGTTCTGCATGTTTCGCGCACCGATCTGGATCACGTCCACGTCCTTGAACAAGGGCAGCTGGCTCAGATCCATCAGCTCAGTGACGATGGGCAGGCCCGTCTCCTCCCGGGCCACCTTCAGGTACTCCAGGCCCGTGGCGCCCAGGCCCTGGAAGGAGTAGGGGGAGGTGCGGGGCTTGAAAGCGCCGCCCCGGAGCATGGTGGCGCCGCTGGCCTTCACGGCCTTGGCGATGGCCACCACCTGCTCCTCGCTCTCCACGGAGCAGGGACCGGCCATGATGGTGAGATTGCCGCCGCCGATCTGGGTGTTGCCCACCTTGACCACGGTGTCCTCGGGGTGGAACTTGCGGTTGGCGTTCTTGTAGGGCTCCTGCACCCGCTTGACGTCTTCCACGATGTCCAGCGCGGCGATCAGGTCGATGTCCAGCTGGGAGGTGTCGCCCACCAGGCCCAAAATGGTGTGGGCCTCGCCGATGCTGGTGTGGATGATGATGCCCTTGTCCTGGAGCCAGGCGATCAGGCTTTCCAGCTGGTCACGGTTGGGGTTGTGCTTCAAAACGACGATCATAGAGAATCCCTCCTGAAAATGGTCCATGAATAAAAAAACGTCCGCAGCCGGTTGGCTGCGGACGAAGATGGACGGATTGCGATACAGCGCCCCATCAATCACATGCACGTTCAGCACAACCGAAATAAGCCTTACCATAAAAGTAGGTAAAGCTAAAGTAACGGTATTCAGCTGCGAACATGGTGTGGTTCATACTGCATTCCTTTCGGGCACTTTAGATATTTAAAGGATAGCACTCGCAAGGGAAAAAGAAAAGTGACAATTCTGACAAACACGCAGAAAAAATCTGGCGTATTTTCACAGAAAAAACCAACGGGCCGGTCAGGCGGCCTTGGGGCAGACGCCGGCCATGAGCATGGCGGTGGCCTGGAGGATGTACTGCACGTCCCGCTGCATGGAGGACTGGGCGGTCATGTACTGCCGGTGCAGCTCCTCGATGGCGGCGGCCAGATCGGCGCGGCGCTGCTGGCTGCGCAGGCTGCGGAAGCGCAGGTACTGGGCAAGGTACGAGCGCAGGTCGTCCTCGTACTGGCGGTGGGCGATCAGGCTCTCCGTGTAGTTTTCATTGTGGGGATAGGTAAAGGCGTCGGCCAGGTAGTGGGTGAGCTTGCCCAGAGTATAGTACTGCCACATGGTCCAGCGCTGCCGGTTTTGCAGCTTGGCGATGCGGGAGGCGATATAGGGCTGGGAGTTGGAATAGTTGTGGCCCCGGAGCTTGCGGGCCCGTCGGGAACCCTTCAGATAGGTCAGGGGATTGCAGTCGGGCTGAAAGGAACCGAACAGGAAAGCCAGTTCAAAGCGGCGGGCAGAAAAACCGTCCTGGGCGGACAAAAGCGTGGAAGCAAGAAGCTTGTGGCTGCGTTTTTGCACGAGGCACCTCCATACCGATTTTTACAACACCCTGAGTATAGCACGATGGCTTTGGCAGGTGCAAGCAGAAAAATCTAAAATAAATGTTAACAGGATTTTAGCGGCCAGGGGCCCTTCCTTGCGGCGAAACGCTGAAAATGAGCCTGCGGCGCAGGGGAGATTTGACTTCCGGAGGAGAAGAACCTAGAATAAGAACAAATTTTTTCCAAAGGTGGAGAGTTCCTATGAAGATCATTTTGCAAGTGGCGCTGCTGTTCGGCATCTGCTGGCTCAGTCAGTGCGTGGAGGCAGTGCTGCCCTTTTCCCTGCCGGCCAGCATCATCGGTATGGCCGCGCTGCTGGTGCTGCTGGGAGTGGGTGTGATCCGCACGGAGCACATCCAGGAAAAGTCGGACTTTTTGCTGGGGAACCTGCCGTTTTTCTTTGTGCCCGCTGTGGTGTCCATTATGAACTATACGGATGTGCTGCGCAGCAATCTGGTGGCGCTGGTGGTGATCTGCCTGGTGTCCACGGTGGTGACCTTTGCCGTCACGGTGTGGGCCGTGCGGCTGACCATCCGGTGGATGGAAAGGGGGAAGCGGTGATGGCAGAGCTGACGTCCTCTCCTTTCTTCGGCATCGCCCTGACGGCGCTTTGCTATGTGCTGGGCGTAAATATCCAGAAAAAGACAGGCTTGGTGGTCTGCAACAGTCTGGTGCTGGCGGCCCTGATGGTCATTGCGGTGCTCACCGTGTTCCACATCCCCTATGAGAACTACGACGCGGGCGGCAGCCTCATCAACCTCTTTTTGTCCCCGGCCACCGTGTGCATCGCCATGTCCATCTACGCCCAGCGGGAGACGCTTTTGCGCAACCTGCTGCCGGTGCTGGTGGGGTGCACGGCAGGGACCGTGGCCTCCGTGGGCTCCATCTGGGTGCTGTGCCGCCTGTTTGGGCTGGACAAAGCTCTGACCGTGTCGCTGCTGCCCAAGTCCGTTACCACACCCATTGCCACCGCCATTGCCGAGGGCCACGGCGGCATGGTGCCCATTACGGTGGCGGCGGTGATCCTTACGGGGATCCTGGGCAATTTGTGCGCACCGCTGCTCATCCGGCTGACGGGTGCCCGCAACCCCATGGAAAAGGGACTGGCCATCGGCGCGTGCAGCCACGCCCTGGGCACGGCCAAGGCCCTGGAGCTGGGCGAGGCGGAAGGGGCCATGAGCGGCATCGCCATCGGCCTTTGCGGCATCGTCACCACCATCCTGGCGCTGTTTTTCGATGTGATCCTCTGACCGTGCGGAATGTAAAAAAGCCGCCCGCTCCTTTTGGGAGCGGGCGGCTTTGGCGTTTTTGGGGGTCACACGGAGAACAGCAGGTCGGAGTACACCGGGAAGGGCCAGTAGTCCTTGGCGGTGAGGGTCTCCAGCTGGTCGGCGATCCGGCGGGCTTCCTGCATATCCGGCGTCAGCACGTCGTGGCTGTAAACCATGGCGGGCGTAGCCTCGGCGGGCGTGGCGGCAATGTCACGCTCCAGCTTGCCGCAGATATCCGAGAGCTGGTCGGCAAGATCCGAGATCTGGGCGGCGGTGGAGGTCTCGAAGCCGCAGGAGATGCCCAGGGACTCCTTTTCTGCCGCCCGGGTGCACAGGGCGCCGGAGTAGGAGGAGACAGCGGGCAGGATCTCGTGGCGGATCATGCTCACCATGGTCTTGGCCTCGATGGAGAGGACCGTGGTGTAGTTTTCAATGTGGATCTCTGCCCGGGCGTTGATCTCGCCCTCGGTGTAGATGCCGTGCTTGACGAACAGGTCGATGTTTTTCCGGGCGGTGTACATGGGCAGGGCGTCCACGGTGCAGGTGAAGTTGCAAAGGCCCCGGCGCTCCGCCTCGGCGATCCAGGCCTCGTCGTAGCCGTTGCCGTTGAAGATGATGCGCTGATGCTCCGTGAAGGTCTTCTTGATAAGGGCCTGCAGGTCCTCCTGGAAGTTTTCGGACTTTTCCAGCTGGTCGGCGAACTGCTCCAGCTCCTCGGCCATGATGGTGTTGAGGGCGATGTTGGGGCCGGAGATGGACTGGGAGGAGCCCAGCATGCGGAACTCGAACTTGTTGCCGGTAAAGGCCATGGGGGAGGTGCGGTTGCGGTCGGTGTTGTCCAGGCTGATGGCCGGCAGCACGTCCACGCCGATCTGCAGCGTGCGTTTGCCGGGCTCTTTGAACTCGGTGCCGTGGATGATGGAGTCCACCACGGCGCCCAGCTCATCACCCAGGAAAATGGACACCACGGCCGGCGGCGCTTCCAGGGCGCCCAGGCGATGGTCGTTGCCGGCAAAGGCCACAGTGGCCCGCAGGAAGTCCTGATACTCATCCACACCCTTGACGAAGGCCGCCAGGAAGAGGAGGAACTGGGCGTTCTGCCGGGGGGTGGAGCCGGGGCGGAAGAGGTTTTTGCCTGTGTCGGTGCCCAGAGACCAGTTGTCGTGCTTGCCGGAGCCGTTGACGCCGGCAAAGGGCTTTTCATGGAGCAGGCAGACCAGGTCGTGACGGTCGGCCACCTTCTTCATCATCTCCATGGTCAGCTGGTTTTTGTCGCAGGCGTCGTTGGCGTCTGTGTAAATGGGTGCCATCTCGTGCTGGGAGGGGGCGGCCTCGTTGTGCTTGGTCTTGCTGAGCACGCCCAGGGCCCACAGCGTCTCGTCCAGGTCCTTCATGTAGGCGGCTACCCGGGGCTTGATGGCGCCGTAGTAGTGATCGTCCAGCTCCTGACCCCGGGGGGGCTTGGCGCCGAAGAGGGTGCGGCCGGTCATCCGCAGGTCCATCCGCTTGGCGTACAGGGCCTTGTCGATGAGGAAGTACTCCTGCTCGGGGCCTACCTGGGGGGTGACGCGCTTGGTCTCCGTGTCGCCGAACAGGCGCAGGATCCGCACGGCCTGGCGGCTGACTTCATCCATGGACCGGAGCAGGGGCGTTTTTTTGTCCAGGGCCTCTCCGCCGTAGGAGCAGAAGATGGTGGGGATGCAGAGGGTGCCCTCCTTGATGAAGGCGAAGGAGGTGGGGTCCCAGGCGGTGTAGCCCCGGGCCTCAAAGGTGGCCCGCAGGCCGCCGGAGGGGAAGGAGGACGCGTCGGACTCGCCCCGCACCAGCTCTTTGCCGGAAAACTCCATCATGATCTTGCCGCCGCCCACGGGGGAGATGAAGCCCTCGTGCTTTTCGGCGGTGATGCCGGTCATGGGCTGGAACCAGTGGGTGAAATGGGTGGCGCCCTTTTCCACGGCCCACTGCTTCATGGCCTCCGCGATCTCGTTGGCGGTGGCCAGATCCAAAGACGTGCCGTCGGTGATGCATTTTTTCCAGGAGCTGTAAGATGCGGAAGAAAGCCGGTCTTTCATGGTCTCTTCATTGAAAACCATGCTTCCGAACAGCTCGGGAAGCTTGGGTGTGGTGCTCATACGTTCATCCTCCTCTGTTTCTTACTATAAAGAGTACCATAAAATCGCCGGAACGCAATGGGTAATACCTATAAAAATCAAGGCTTTCACTTCCCGCTCTCGCCGTAGTTTGACAAACACCGGGCAGAGGGATCGTCCACGTCGCAGCCGGGCCAGCTGCGGTTGGGCATCCAATAGCCGCAGATCATGGCCGCCTGGCCGGGATAGTACTTTTCAAAGATCTCACGATAGAGCAGGCTCTCCTTGGTAAAGGGGGTGCAGTAGGGGTACTTGCGGCGCAGAGTCTCGAACTCCTCGTCGGTGTACCGCGCCTCGGCATAGGCCTTCAGGTCATCCACCATGGAGTGGCCCACGGCGTCGGAGAAGGCGGCCTTCTGCCGCCAGAGGATGGAGTCGGGCAGCAGATGGTCCTTTTCGAAGGCGCGGCGCAGCAGGTATTTGCCCATGCCGTAGGTGTTGCGCTTCATGGCCGGGTCGATGGACATGACGTACTTGACAAAATCCAGGTCGCCGAAGGGGACACGGGCCTCCAGAGAGTTGACGGAGATGCACCGGTCGGCCCGCAGCACATCGTACATATAAAGCTCCTCTATCCGCTTTTTCGCCTCCTGCTGGAAGGCCTCGTCGCTGGGGGCGAAGTCCGTGTATTTGTAGCCGAACAGCTCGTCGGAGATCTCGCCGGTCAGCAGCACCCGCACGTCCGTGCGCGCATGGATTGCCTTGCAGCAAAGGTACATGCCGATGCTGGCCCGGATGGTGGTGATGTCCCAGGTGCCGAGCAGGGCGATGACCTCCTCCAGGGCGTCCAGCACTTCCTGACGGGTCATGGTGACCTCCGTGTGGTCAGCGCCGATGTAGTCGGCGGCCTCCCGGGCGTACTTGAGGTCGATGGGGTCGGTGTCCATGCCGATGGCAAAGGTGCGGATGGGCTTGCCCAGCACACGGCCGGCGATGGCGCACACCAACGAGGAGTCCAGCCCGCCGGAGAGCAGGAAGCCCAGAGGGGCGTCTGCGTCCAGCCGCTTATCCACGGCGGCGATGAGCCGGTCCCGGATGCCCCGGCATACCGTATCCAGGTCGCCGCGGATGCAGCGCTCCACCTTTGTCACTTCGGCGTAGCGGACGAATTTGCCGTGGGCGTAGTAGTGGCCCGGAGGGAAGGGACAGATCTCAGCGCAAAGCCCCACCAGGTTTTTAGCCTCGCTGGCGAACACGATGCCGCCGTCGGTGTCGTAGCCGTAGAACAGGGGACGGATGCCGATGGGGTCCCGGGCGGCGATGAGCTCGCCGGAGGCCCCGTCGTAGAGGATGAGGGCGAACTCCGCGTCCAGCATGGCGAACATGTCCAGGCCGTGTTCGTGGTACAGGGGCAGCAGCACCTCACAGTCGCTGCCGCTTTGGAACGTGTAGCCCTGCTCGGCGAGCTGCCGCTTCAGGACGCGGAAGCCGTAGATCTCCCCGTTGCACACCACATAGTCCCCACCCAACTGGAACGGCTGCATGCCTGCCTCCGTCAGGCCCATGATGGCCAGCCGCTGGAAGCCCAGGTAGCCGGTGGGCGTCTCGATGATGCGGGCCATGTCGGGGCCCCGGGAGTGGGTACGCTCAAAGTAGGGCCGAATGTCCGCTGCGGAGCGGGTCTTTTTGGAAAAACCGATGATGGAACACATAAAAAGCACCTCCGGAAATAAAAAACGCAGCCTTCTCCTAAAAATTTTAGGACGAATAGCTGCGATCCGCGGTGCCACCTAATTTGCCCCCATGAGGGCCCCTTTCCCGGCTCTATCAAGCCTGTGTGATGTAACGGTCACAACCCGTCGCACCTACTGGCGGTCACCCGCGTTCGGATTGCGGCTCCGGAGTGTTCTTCCCGCCGGTTCTTTGGTACGGGGTTTCCACTCTCCCCCGCTCACTGGCCCGGAACGCCTGCGGTACTTTTCTCCATCCACGCTGTTTGGGATATCAAATTTGATGGTTGGAGTGTAGCACTTCCGGCGGGGAACTGTCAACGGCAAATAAAACAAACCTGCCGCCGGAAAATCCGGCGGCAGGGGAGAAAAAATCATCGTTTTGCACAAGGACACTTGTCCGTGCTCCGAGGAACGCACTTACAGGGCGATGTCCGGCGCGTCCGTGGCAGCCTGGCTCAGCAGGGGGCGGACTTTGGCCAGGAACGCGTCCACCTGGCTGGGGCAGCGGCCGATGTAGGCCGAGGGGGTCAGCACGGCCTCCATCTCCGCCTCTGTCATGCCGAAGGCGGGCTCGGCTGCCAGACGGCTGAGAAGGTCACACTTTTTGCCCTCCTTCATGCGGGCGGTGGCGGCCATGGAGCACTGGCGGATGATCTCATGGAGCTCCTGACGGTCGCCGCCCCGCTTGACGGCCTCCATCATGAGATTCTCCGTGGCAATGAAGGGCAGGTACTCCCGCACGGTGGACTCCACCACCTTTTCGTTTACATGCAGCCCGTCGGTGACGTTCTGGCAAAGGCGCAGGATGGCGTCGGCGCAGAGGAAGCCCTCCGGCATGGAGATGCGGCGGTTGGCGGAGTCGTCCAGCGTGCGCTCCATCCACTGGACGGAGGCGGTCATGGGGGCGTTCATGGCGTCGGCCATGAGATACCGGGCCAGGGAGCAGATGCGCTCGCAGCGCATGGGGTTGCGCTTGTAGGCCATGGCGGAAGAGCCGATCTGGTTTTTCTCAAAGGGCTCCTCCACCTGCCGGTCGTGCTGGAGAAGGCGGATGTCGTTTGCCATGCGGTAGCAGCTCTGGGCGATGGCGGACAGGCAAGAGAGGATGCGGCTGTCCACCTTGCGGGGATAGGTCTGACCGCACACATCAAAGCACTTGTCAAAGCCGAACTCGGCGCTGATCTGGCGGTTCATCTCGTCGATCTTGGCCTCGTCCCCGTCAAAGAGGTCCAGGAAGCTGGCCTCCGTGCCGGTGGTGCCCCGGCAGCCCAGGAATTTCAGGTTGGCCAGGACGAAGTCCAGCTCCTCCAGATCAGCGAGGAAATCCTGCATCCAGAGGGTGGCCCGCTTGCCCACGGTCACCAGCTGGGCGGGCTGATAGTGGGTGTAGCCCAGGGTGGGAGTGGCCTTGTAGACTTCGGCAAAGCGGCTGAGGTTGGCTACCACCGCCAAAAGCTGGCCCCGCAGGTACTGGAGGCCCTGGCGGTAGATGATGAGGTCGGCATTGTCGGTCACATAGCAGCTGGTGGCGCCCAGGTGGATGATGCCCGCGGCACCGGGCGCGGCCTTGCCGTAGGTATAGACGTGGGCCATCACGTCGTGGCGGACCTCTTTTTCCCGGGCGGCAGCGGTCTCATAGTCGATGTCGGTGATGTGGGCCTCCAGCTCTGCCACCTGCTCGGCGGTGATAGGGAGTCCCAGGTTGTGCTCCGCCCGGGCCAGGGCCACCCACAGGCGCCGCCAGGTCTGGAAGCGCATGTCGGGGGAGAACAGATGCAGCATGAACGCGGAGGCGTACCGGGACGCCAGGGGGGATTCGTAGCGGTCTTTGGACATGGCAATGCCACCTTTCTTCCGTTCACAAATAAGGAGGCACCCGGGTGGGTGCCTCCGAAGGGATCGTCGGTTTCGCCGGAGGCGAAGCTTCGGTGAGGGGTGCTCCCCCTCGAATCATTACCGCAGGATGATGGCTTCCCGCTCGGCGCCCACGGACACGTAGGTGATGGGGCAGCCGATGGCCTTTTCCACATACTCCACATAGTCACGGGCGGCCTGGGGCAGATCCTCCCACTTGCGCACGCCGGAGATGTCGCACTTCCAGCCGGGCATGGACTCCCACACGGGCTTGGCGTCGGGCAGCACAGCGGGGAAGGGGAAGTAATCGATCTGCTCGCCATTGAGAGTGTAATGCGCGCAGATGGGGATCTCGTCCATGTAGCTGAGCACGTCCAGCTTGGTCAGGGCGATGTCCGTGGCGCCCTGGCACTGCACGCCGTAGCGGGTGGCGACCAGGTCGATGGGACCCACCCGGCGGGGACGGCCGGTCTTGGCGCCGTACTCGCCGCCGGCGGAGCGCAGCTGCTCGGCCTCCTCGCCGAACCACTCACAGGTGAAGGGGCCCTCGCCCACGCAGGAGGAGTAGGCCTTCACCACGCCCACGACCTTCTCGATCTTGGCCTCGGGATAGCCGGAGCCCACGGGGGCATAGGCGGCGATGGCGTTGGAGGAGGTGGTCATGGGATAGATGCCGTAGTCCAGGTCACGCAAAGAGCCCAGCTGGGCCTCAAAGAGGATGGACTTGCCGGCCTTGTTGGCCTCGCGCAGGAAAGCGCCGGTGTCGCAGATGAAGGGCTTGATCTTCTCGCCGTAGTCCGCCACCCAGGCCTTCAGGTCCTCCATGGTGTAGGGCTTGGCGCCGTATACCTTCGTGAGGATCAGGTTCTTCCACTCCAGAATGCCCTCCAGGTGCTCCCAGAGCTTTTCGGGATAGAGCAGCTCGCCGGCCATGACGGTCTTTTTCTGGTACTTGTCAGAATAGAAAGGCGCGATGCCCTGCTTGGTGGAGCCGTACTTCTTGTCGGCCAGGCGCGCCTCCTCCAGACCGTCCAGATCCCGGTGCCAGGGCAGCAGCAAAGAGGCCCGGTCGCTGATCTTCAGGTTCTCGGGGGTGATGGACACGCCCTTGGAGACAACGTCCTGCATCTCGGTCCACAGGCTCTCGCAGTCCAGCGCCACGCCGTTGCCCAGGATGTTGACCACGCCCTTGCGGAAGATGCCGGAGGGCAGCAGATGCAGGGCAAACTTGCCCAGCTCGTTGACCACGGTGTGGCCGGCGTTGCCGCCGCCCTGGTAGCGGACGACCACGTCATAGTCGCTGGTGAGCAGATCCACCATGCGGCCCTTGCCCTCGTCGCCCCAGTTGATGCCTACGATGGCGCAATTTGACATAATAAAAACCCTCCCGGTTTTACATTTACGGGTGTAATGTATTGGGCCATAAGCGCCCAACCTAATCTATTATATCGGGTGTTTTTTCATAAGTAAAGAACAAAGTCGTAATACCGGGAATAAATTTCCCTAATAGGTCGACCTTTTTTTCGGCGCCCTCTGCCGGACAAAGCCCTTTCCAAACGGGGCGGGCTGTGATATACTTTTGCAGAAAATAAGAGGAGAGGTCGTGCGTTACCTATGAGAGCCATCGGGTTTGATAACCAGAAATACCTGACCACCCAGTCCGAGCAGATCAAGCGCCGCATCGCACAGTTCGGCGGCAAGCTGTATCTGGAATTCGGCGGCAAGCTGTTTGACGACTACCACGCGTCCCGGGTGCTGCCGGGCTTTGAGCCGGACAGCAAGATCCGCATGCTCCAGCAGCTGAGCGACGACGTGGAGATCGTCATCGCCATCAATGCCTCGGACATTGAAAAGAACAAGGTGCGGGGCGATCTGGGCATCACCTATGATGACGACGTGCTGCGGCTGATCGACATCTTCCGCCAGCTGGGGCTGTATGTGGGCAGCGTGGTCATGACCCGGTACAGCGGCCAGGCGGCGGCAGACGCCTTTTTGAAGCGGCTCACCGCCCTGGGCATCCGCTGCTACCGCCACTATCCCATCGCCGGCTACCCCTCCGACGTCCAGCACATCGTCAGCGACGAGGGTCTGGGCAAGAACGACTATATCGAGACCAGCCGCTCCCTGGTGGTGGTGACGGCGCCGGGCCCCGGCAGCGGCAAGATGGCCACCTGCCTTTCCCAGCTCTATCACGACAACAAGCGGGGCATCACCGCCGGCTACGCCAAGTTTGAGACGTTCCCCATCTGGAACCTGCCCCTCAAGCACCCGGTGAACCTGGCCTATGAGGCGGCCACGGCGGACCTCAACGATGTGAACATGATCGACCCGTTCCACCTGGAGGCCTACGGCAAGACCGCCGTCAACTACAACCGGGACGTGGAGATCTTCCCGGTGCTGAGCACCATCTTTGAAAAGATCCAGGGCAAGTCCCCCTACCAGTCCCCCACGGACATGGGCGTGAACATGGCGGGCAACTGCATCGTGGACGACGCGGTGTGCTGCGCCGCCAGCCGCATGGAGATATTGCGCCGGTACTACACCGCCTGCGTGGAGCGGCTCCAGGGCAAGAGCGGGGACGAGCCGGTGCGCAAGCTGGAGCTGGTCATGCAGCAATCGGGCGTCACGCCGGAGATCTGCCCGGCGGTGTCCGCGTCCCTTCTGAAAGCAGAGACCACCGGCGGCCCTGCCGGCGCTATGGTGCTGCCGGACGGCCGTGTCATCACCGGCAAGACCTCCGACACCCTGGGCGCGGCCTCTGCCCTGCTTTTGAATGCCCTCAAGGCGCTGGGCGGCATCGACGACCAGTTCGAGCTGATCTCCGCCCAGGTGCTGGAGCCTGTGTGCAAGCTCAAAACGGCGTATCTGGGCCACAAGAATCCCCGGCTCCACACGGACGAGGTGCTCATGGCGCTGACCATCTCCGCCCTGACCAACCCCCTGGCGGAGCTTGCTCAGCAGCAGCTGCCCAAGCTTCGGGGCTGTGACGCCCACTTTACCGTAGTGCTCAGCGAGGTGGACGAGAACCTGCTGCGGCGGCTGGGCATCCTGGTCAGCTGCGAGCCCCGGTACGAGACGAAGAGGCTCTATCACAAGTAAGAGAAAACAAGCGGCGGCGCCCGGAACAAAGGACGCCGCCTTTTCTCCCGCCGCAGGACGGGAGACGGCGGAAAGGAGCACTATGGATCGGATCATTGAACAAATCGCCCGGGAGCTGGGCAAGGAGCCCCGGCATGTGGAAAATGTGGTGCGCCTCATGGATGAGGGCAACACCATCCCCTTTATCGCCCGCTACCGCAAGGAGCTCCACGGCGCCATGGACGATACGTCCCTGCGCACCCTGGAGGAGCGCCTCAAGTACCTGCGGGGGCTGGAGGAGCGGCGCGAGAGCGTGAAAAAATCCATTGCCGACCAGGGTAAGCTGACGGAGGAGCTCTCCACCGCCCTGGACGGGGCCGAGACGCTGGCCCAGCTGGAGGACCTGTACCGGCCCTACAAGCAAAAGCGCCGCACCCGGGCAACCATCGCCCGGGAGAAAGGCCTTGCGCCCCTGGCGGAGCTGCTGTTTGCCCAGCGGGCGGACTGCCCGCCGCCGCTGGAGGCGGCCGCGGCCTATGTGGACGCGGAAAAGGGCGTGGAGACGGCGGAGGACGCCCTCTCCGGCGCCAGCGATATCATCGCCGAGCAGCTCAGCGACGACGCGGCGCTGCGGGGCAAGCTGCGCACGCTGCTGGAGAAAAACGCCGTGCTGCACAGCACGGCGGCCACGGAGGAGGACACGGTCTACCGGCTCTACTACGAGTTCACCCAGGCAATTTCCAAGCTCCAGGGCCACCAGGTGCTGGCCATCAACCGGGGCGAGCGGGAGGAAAAGCTGAAGGTGAGCGTGGAGCTGGACCGGGAGCTGGCACTGCGGACCGTGCGCCGCCACGCCGTCATCCCCGGCAGCGCCGCCATGGAATTCGTCAAGGCCGCGGCGGAGGACGCCTATGACCGCCTCATCTTCCCCTCGCTGGAGCGGGAGGTCCGCGCGGCGCTGACGGAGGCGGCCGGCGAGGGCGCCATCGGCCAGTTTGCCCTGAACCTCAAGCCCCTTTTGATGCAGCCGCCGGTCAAGGGCAAGGTGACCATGGGGCTGGACCCGGGCTACCGCATGGGCTGCAAGGTGGCGGTGGTGGACGGCACCGGCAAGGTGCTGGATACTGCCGTGGTCTATCCCACCTATGGCGAGCGCCAGAAGAAAGAGGCCATCGCTGCCCTGGCAAAGCTCATCCGCCGCCACGGCGTGGAGCACATCGCCATCGGCAACGGCACCGCCAGCCGGGAGACGGAGCAGATGGCCGTGGAGCTGATCCGTCAGGTGAATGAGACGGGCGCCCATGTGAGCTATATGATCGTCTCCGAGGCGGGGGCCAGTGTGTACTCCGCCAGCCCCCTGGCGGCGGAGGAGTTCCCGGACTACGATGTGAACCTGCGCAGCGCCGTGTCCATCGCCCGGCGGCTCCAGGACCCTCTGGCAGAGCTGGTGAAGATCGACCCCAAGGCCATCGGCGTGGGCCAGTACCAGCATGACTGCCCTCAAAAGCGGCTGGACGAGGCCCTGGCCGGTGTGGTGGAGGACTGCGTCAACGCCGTGGGCGTGGATGTGAACACCGCCTCGCCGTCCCTTTTGCAGCATGTGGCGGGCCTTACCGCCACCACGGCGAAAAACGTGGTGGCCTACCGGGAGGAAAACGGTCCCTTCGCTACCCGCCGCCAGCTTTTGAAGGTGCCCAAGCTGGGTCCCAAGGCCTTTGAGCAGTGCGCGGGCTTTTTGCGCCTGCCCGGCGGCAAGAACGTGCTGGACAACACCGCCGTCCACCCGGAGAGCTACGCGGCGGCGGAGCAGCTGCTCGCCCTCACCGGCCACACCCTCTCCGACGTGCAGGCGGGGAACCTGAGCGATCTGCCGGCGCGGCTGAAAGCCTACGGAGAGGAAAAGGCCGCGGCGGCGTGCGGCGTGGGCGTGCCCACGCTGCGGGACGTGGCGGCGGAGCTGATGAAGCCCGGCCGGGACGTGCGCGATGAGCTGCCCAAGCCCATTTTGCGCACGGACGTGCTGGAGATCAAGGATTTAAAGCCCGGCATGGAGCTCACGGGCACCGTCCGCAACGTCATCGACTTCGGCGTGTTCGTGGATATCGGCGTCCACCAGGATGGACTGGTGCACATCTCTCAGGTAGCGGACAAGTTCATCCGCCACCCCTCGGAGGTGGTCTCCGTGGGCGACGTGGTGAAGGTGGTCGTGCTGGACGTGGACGAGAAGAAAAAGCGCATCAGCCTCAGCATGCGGCAGGCGGGCAAGTGACGCCTTTGAAGAGCTTTTAAATGGGCGGAAAGGGGGCTGGAGCCGGTGAAGAAGCGGTGGCTGATCCTGACTGCGGCGATTCTGGTCACCGCAGTTTGGATACAGGAGACAGCTTTTGACCTGCCTGGTCGTAGGGACATGGAGCAATGGCTGACGGACGGCACCTTTCAGGCTGCGGTGGAGGCGCTGCGGGAGGCGGAGGACGGTGATTCCTGGACGCTGACGATCGACCGAGACGTTGTGCGGAGCCGGGGACCGGAAACGGATGCGCAGACCTCCTTGGCGGAAACGTCTTATGGGGAGGTCCTTGTGCCGCTCATGAGTGAGTACGGCTTGCGTGAGGTCACTGTTGCCTGCGACGCCGGAGAACACCTGGCTGTTACATTCGGAGCGGTCCGGTATGACAATGAGGACTTCACAAAAGACGGCGTTTTTTTGATCTGGATCGATCCGGGCTATCACGGGAGAGACAGCGGACAGCCGGACCGGACGCTTGATGCTGGGTATGCCGATGAGATCCTGCGGTGGTGGCCGGCAGAGGAGGAGCGGATCCGGGAGCACTGGTATTTCTGGTCCGTGTCCGGTGAGCCTACCTGCTGAGAGAAAGGAGAGAAATCGATGGTACTGACCATTGACCGGGTGAATGACCTTCTGGACGAGATGGCAGAGGAGTTTCCCGAGGTCCTCTTTGAGGGACTCAACGGCGGGGTGAATCTTCTGGAAGAGGCGCTGCCGGACCCGGGCTTTCCTCCGGGGGAGATGTACATTCTGGGAGAGTACTGCCACGATCTTCTGGGTTGCTACATCAACCTCTACTACGGATCTTTTGCGGCACTGGCGGAAAAGGAGGACTGGGACGAGGACACCTGGGCCGACGAGCTCTACACCACCCTCTCCCACGAGCTGACCCACCACATGGAGGGCCGGGGCGGCCTCCATGCCCTGGATGACCGGGACGCGGAGGAGCTGGCCCAGTACCGCCGGGACATGGGACTTTCTGAATAAGCAAAAAGCAGGGGGCTGATCCAATGGTCAGCCCCCTGCTTTATATTTTATATAGGTATGGTGCCGGCGCGCTGCGCTCAGCGCAGGCGGTCCACCAGATAGGGAATGGCGGTTTCAAAGTCCACGCCGTACCAGGCGTGATCGGCGCTGGCCAACGTGGCGCGGATGCACTCTACGGTGTAGTCGGCCGCCAGAGCCAGGGCGTCGCCCAGGGACTTGCCCCGCATGAGGCCGCCCACGCAGGTGGAGGCGAACACGTCGCCGGTGCCGTGGAAGCTGGCGGGCAGGTGCTCGGCAAAGTAGCTGCCGTACTGGCCGGTCTGCTGGTCGTAGTACATGACGCCCAGCTTGCCCTTCTCGAAGCTCACGCCGGTGAGCGCCACATACCGGGGACCCAGCTTGGCCAGGGCCTGGAGCATCTGGCGGATGTAGTCCTCGTCGTACTCGGTCTTGTAGGGCAGGCCCGTCAGCAGACTGGCCTCCGTCAGGTTGGGAACGATCAGATCAGCTTTGGCGCAGACCTTGGCCATCTCGGCGGGGAAATCCTCGCCGAAGGCCGGATAGAGCTTGCCGTTGTCGGCCATGACCGGGTCCACCACGATCAGGTTTTTATCGGTCTTGAACTGGTCGAAGAAGGCGCACACGTCGCCGATCTGCTCTTTGGAGGCAAGATACCCGGTGTAGATGGCGTCAAAGCCAAGGTTTTCAGCCTTCCAGTGGGCGGCGATGGGGCCGATCTGGTCGGTGAGGTCCTTGCAGGTGAAATTCTGGAACATGGTATGGGTGGAGAGCACGGCGGTGGGCACGATGGAGCACTCCACGCCCATGGCGGAAATAATGGGCAGGGCCACGGTCAAAGAGCACTTGCCCAGACAGGAGATATCCTGGATGCTGACGATGCGCTTCATAAACGGCACTTCCTTTGCTTGTTTTGCCTCATTATAGCAGGGACACTGACCTGCCGAAAGAGCCAGTTTTTGAATTTGAAATAAGGTCAGATGCGATAACGTTTTTGGGGAGAAAACGGGAAAAGACCCGGTCCGCAGCGGCGAACTGCGGGCCGGGTCTTCCCGTATGGAAAAGAGAGGGGAAAAGAAAAGGATCAGGCTTTGCAGGGGGTCTCGGCCTCCACGTTGATGTGGTGGCCGCTGTAATTGCCGGCAATGACCTTGACCTGGTCCTTGGCGGCGGCCAGGAGCTTGGAGAAGGAGATGCCGGTGTCATAGCCCATCTCGTTGAGCATCCAGACCATGTCCTCCGTGGAGAGGTTGCCGGATGCACCGGGGGCGAAGGGGCAGCCGCCCAGACCGCCCAGGGCGGACTGGATCTTGGTGACGCCGGATTCGATGGCGGCCATGGTGTTCACCATGCCAAGGCCCCGGGTATCGTGGAAGTGGACCATCAGCTCCAGGGAGGGATAGGCCTCCTTCACGGCGGCGATAACGGCCTTGACCTGGGCGGGATCGGCGATGCCGATGGTGTCGCACAGGCAGCAGGTGGTCATGCCGGCGTCCGCGTAATCCTTCAAAAACGCCACTACGGCGGCGGGGTCTTCGTACTTACCCTCGAAGGGGCACCCGAAGGTGGTGGCCAGGTCCACGATCACATCCAGGTCGGGATAGGCGGCCCGGATCTCCTTGTAGGCCTCCAGGGACTGCTCGTGGGTGCGGTTGATGTTGGCCTTGTTGTGGCTCACGCTCAGAGAAACCACATAGCACACCTTTCTGAGGCCCAGCTCATAGGCGTTCTGAGCGCCCTGCAGGTTGGGGACCAGGGCGAACAGGTCCAGATCGGGATACTTTTTCAGGACTGCCTCGGTGACGTCCTTGGCATCCGCCAGCTGGGGGATGGCCTTGGGGCTGACGAAGGAGGTGTACTCCAGATGCTTGACGCCGGCGGCGACCAGATCGTCGATGACCTTGAGCTTCTGCTCCGTGGTGATCTGGGCACATTTCACGCTTTGGAAGCCGTCCCGGGGGCCGACTTCGATCACATCAATTTTCTGCTTCATGGTGCGGTGCCTCCTTTAAATCACGCCTTTTTCCTTCAGCTCGGCCAAGCGGGCCTCGTCAAAGCCCAGCATCTTGCCGAAGATCTCGGCATTGTCCTCGCCCAGCAGGGGAGCGGGCTTGCGGGGGCAGGACTTGGTGCGGGTGAGCTTCTGGGCGGTGGCGGTGATGTGGAGCTTGCCGATGCCGGGCTGATCGATCTCGGGGAACATATCCCGGGCGCCGGCGATCTGAGGATCGACCACCATGCGGTCGATGGTGTTCACGGCGCTGGCAGGGCAGCCGGCACCGTTGAGCATCTGGTCGATCTCCTCGATGGTGTAATTCTGGGTCCAGGCGGAGACGATCTCCCGCAGGGGCTCGTGGTTGGCTACCCGGTCCTTGACCTCCAGGAAGCGGGGATCCTCTTTCAGCTCCGGCTGGCCCATGACATCGCACAAAATGGCGAAGAGCTTGTTGTTGCCGGCGGCGATGATGACGTTGCCGTCCTTGGCAGGGAAGGAGTCATAGGGATAGGTGGACTCATAGCGGTTGCCGATGCGCTGGGGGATACGGCCGGTGGCCTGATAGATCATGGTGATGTTCTCCATGGCGGAGACCACGGAGTCCACCAGGGCCACGTCCACCTTCTCACCCAGGCCCGTCTTCTGACGGTTCACCAGAGCGGCCAGCACGCCGATGGCCAGGTTCAGTCCGCCCAGCACGTCGCCCATGGGGGTGCCCACGCGGGTGGGCTGTCCGCCGGGCCAGCCGGTGGTGCTCATCAATCCGCCCATGGCCTGGCCCACGATATCATAGCCGGCCCGCTTGCTGAAGGGGCCGGTGTGGCCGAAGCCGGACACGGCGCCGTAGATGATGGCGGGATTGACCTCCTTGAGCACATCGTACCCGAGGCCCAGCTTCTCCATGGTGCCGGGACGGTAGTTTTCGATGACCACGTCCGCCTTCTTCACCATCTCCTTGAAGATCTCCTTGGCCTCGGGGTCCTTCAGGTTCAGGGTGCAGCCGATCTTGCTGCGGTTGAAGTTGGCGTAATAAACGCTGTTGCCGTTGACAAAGGGGCCCATCTTGCGGGTGTCGTCGCCGCCCTTGGGATTTTCCACCTTGATGACCGTGGCGCCCATGTCCGCCAGGATCATGCCGCAGTAGGGACCGGCCAGAACGCGGGTCAGATCCAGCACTACGACGCCTTCAAGCAAGCCTTTTTCCATTTCCATTGCAGTAACCTCTTTTCAAAATCGATTCACGAGTTTGTTCATGCTTTTGCAGAACTATGAAGCAAAAAACATGCCAGGTATAAAAACGGGAAAAACACGGGGAAAGAGGGAAAAGGGACGGAAAATGTATCACATGACGTTGCTGTATGATACAAAGAGATGTTGCATGATGTAACGTTTTCCGGGGGCGATTGTCACGGGAGCGGTTGTCTGGTATAATTTGAAATGCCGCATTGCGGCGGAATCTGAGACTGTGAGGAGCGAACATGGAACATTTCTTTACAGGTACAGGGCAGTATGTGGCGTCACCGGAGCTGATGAGCGCGGTGAACGTGGCCATCACGCTGGAAAAGCCCCTTTTGATCAAGGGAGAGCCGGGCACAGGCAAGACGCTGCTGGCCCAGGCGGTGGCGGACGCCCTGGGAGAGCAGCTGCTGGTGTGGAACGTAAAGTCCACCACCAAGGCCCAGGACGGTCTGTATGTCTATGACGTGGTACAGCGGCTTTACGACAGCCAGTTCGGCACCGGCGGCGTGGACGATATCGCCCGTTACATCAAGCTGGGCAAGCTGGGCGAGGCGTTCCGCGCGGAGCAGCGGGTGGTGCTGCTCATCGACGAGATCGACAAGGCGGACCTGGAGTTTCCCAACGACCTTTTGTGGGAGCTGGACCGGATGGAGTTTTATATCCCCGAGACCGGGGAGACGGTGCGGGCCCGGCAGCGGCCGGTGGTCATCATCACCTCCAACGCGGAAAAGGAGCTGCCCGACGCCTTTTTGCGCCGGTGCGTGTTCCACTATATCGAGTTTCCCGACCGCGCCCAGATGGAGCAGATCGTCCGTGTCCACTTCGGCGATCTGGAGCAGGACCTGCTGACCCAGGCCCTGGAGGCATTCTACTGGGTGCGGGGCCTGCGGGACATCGAAAAGCGGCCCAGCACCTCCGAGCTGGTGGACTGGCTGCGGGCCCTGGCAGCCGGCGGCGTGGCGCCGGAGCGCATCGCCCGGGAGATCCCCTTTGCCGGTGTGCTGGTGAAAAAGGACAAGGACCTGCGGACGCTGCGCAAGGCGCTGGGGTGAGGGATGTTCGCGGAGTTTTTTTACCTGCTGCGCGCCCGGGGGCTGGATGTGTCCATCAGCGAGTGGCTGACGCTGCTGGAAGCGCTGAGCCGGGGGCTGCACCACTCGTCCCTGACGGGGTTCTATCAGCTTTGCAGGATGGTACTGGTGAAGGACGAGGCGGACTATGACCGGTTTGACCGGGTGTTTCTGGAGTTTTTCCGGGACGTGCCCTGGGACGGGGAACTGCCGCCGGAGCTGCTGGAGTGGCTGGAGCATCCGATGGAGGATCTGGGCCGCACCATCGCCGACCTGCGCCGCCAGGGCGTGCCGGACGAGACGCTGGAGCAGCTGATGGCACGGCTGGAGGAGCGATTGAAAGAGCAGACGGAGGAGCACAACGGCGGAAACTACTGGGTGGGCACCCAGGGCCGCTCTCCCTTCGGCAACAGCGGCGTGCACCCCGGAGGCATCCGCATCGGCGGCACGGGGCAGCACCGCACGGCGGTATCCGTTGCCGGAGAGCGACGGTTCCGGGACTTCCGGGGGGACGCCACGCTGGATGACAGCCGGTTCCAGACGGCGTTCCGGCTGCTGCGGCAGATGTCCTTCCAGTCGGACGGGGAACCGGAGGTGGATGTGGACGGCACCATCCACGATACCTGCGACCACGGCGGCACCCTGACCATCCGCTACCGCAGGCCCCGGAAAAACGCGGTGAAGGTGCTGCTGATGATGGACTCCGGCGGCTCCATGGAGTACTACGCCGGGCTGTGCGGCGCCCTGTTCCGGGCGGCCACCCGGTCCAACCACTTCAAAGAGCTGCATGTCTATTACTTCCACAACTGCGTCTATGACAAGCTCTATCTGGAGCCCTCCCTCCAGTGGGGCGGCGGGGGCTCTGTTCCGCTGGACTGGGTGCTGCGCAATTACGACAGCAGCTATAAGCTCATTTTGGTGGGGGACGCCGCCATGCACCCCTATGAGCTGACGGAGCCGATGTATGACTGGTCCACCCGCAGCTACGGACCGTCGGGCATCCGCTGTCTGGAGCGGCTGAAAAACCAGTTCTCCCATCTCATCTGGCTCAACCCCAACCCCATGCCGCAGCGGCGGGATTACTGGAGCCAGACCCACTGGGATCTGGGCAAAGTGTTTCCCATGTACGAACTGACGGCGGAGGGACTGGCGGCCGGAATGCGGCGATTGATGCAAAAACGGTGATTTTTCCCGGCGTGGATGTCAAAAAAATGCCTCTTTTTTTGCTGGCTGCCTACACTTTGGAAGCAACTGTCTTTCTGGCGTAGACGTTTCGTCAAAAGGTAGTATTTCCCCAAAAAACAATTGGAAGAATTGTGCATTGTATTTACAGGATACAGATTATATAATGTTAGCAGAAAATGAAAAACAAAGAAAAAAGAATTTGTCTTTCATTAGAGGACAATCTTCTTGAATTGACCAACTGCATCCGCTCTTGATCGTGGAAGAATTGTTGAAAAGGCTGAAAAGCAAAAATGATTGGGAGGTTATTTTCATGCTGACATTGGAAATGATCCAGGACGCTCAGAAGGCGCTCAAGGGCATCGCCCGCAGAACTCCTCTGGATGCCGCGTCCAAGATCGCCGACAACCTGTACATCAAGGCGGAGAACCTGCAGCTCACCGGTGCCTTCAAGATCCGCGGCGCCTACAACAAGATCCGTTCCCTGACCCCTGAAGAGGCGGCCAAGGGCGTCATCGCCTGCTCTGCCGGCAACCATGCCCAGGGCATTGCTCTGTCCGCTACCAAGCTGGGCATCAAGTCCATCATCTGCATGCCTGCCGGTGCCCCCATCAGCAAGGTGGAGGCCACCAAGAAGTACGGCGCCGAAGTGGTGCTGGTCCCCGGCGTGTATGACGATGCTGCCCGCGAGGCGGACCGTCTGGCCAAGGAGCACGGCTACACCTTCGCCCATCCCTTCAACGATCCCTATGTCATGGCCGGCCAGGGCACCATCGGCCTGGAGATCCTCGAGCAGCTGCCCGAGGTGGAGCAGGTGGTCTGCCCCATCGGCGGCGGCGGCCTCATCAGCGGCATCGCGCTGGCCATCAAGAGCCTGAAGCCCTCCTGCAAGGTCATCGGCGTTCAGGCTGCTACCGTGCCTTCCATGTATGAGTCCTGCAAGGCCGGCAAGATCACCACGGTGCCCGACGGCGATACTCTGGCCGACGGCATCCACGTGCTGACTCCCGGCAACATGACCTTTGAGATGTGCCAGAAGTATGTGGACGAGATCGTCACCGTCACCGAGGACGAGATCGCTGCTGCCATCCTGGCTCTGATGGAAGGCCAGAAGACCGTGGCCGAGGGCGCCGGCGCCACCACCGTGGCTGCCTGCATGTTCGGCAAGGTGGACATCTCCGAGAAGAAGACCGTGTGCGTCGTCTCCGGCGGCAACGTGGACGTGACCACGCTCTCCCGTATCATCACCAAGGGCCTGACCAAGTCCGGCCGTATCACTGAGATCACCACCAAGGTGGTGGATAAGCCCGGCAGCCTGATCCAGGTGCTGCAGGTGGTGTCCGGCTGCGGCGCCAACATCCTCAGCGTCAACCACGAGCGCGAGGCCAAGGACTCCGACGTGGGCGCATGCCTGGTGACCATGGTGCTGGAGACCCGCAACGAGGCCCACGTGGAGGAGATCAAGGCCGCCCTGCGGGAAAAGGGTTATTCTTTGCTGGGCTAAAATCCGGCAATTAATAAAAAATAAAAGGAGGGGGATCTCCGGAGTAGGAGCCCGGAGATCGAAAAAACAATGGAAAAGCAAAAGAAAAAGTTGGGCCTGCTGCCCAAACTGCTCATTGCTATCGTCCTGGGCCTGATCGTCGGTACGGTCTGCCAGAGCATGGGCGATGCCGGTGAGCTGATCATCCAGATCGGTGCGACCTACAACAGCATCTTCGGCAACTTCCTGAACTTCTGCATTCCCCTGATCATCATTGGCTTCGTCATCCCCGGTATCGCCGACCTGGGCGAAGGCGCCGGCAAGACCCTGGCCCAGACCACTGGTGTGGCCTATCTGTCCACCATTATCGCCGGTTCTCTGGCATTTGCCGTGGATATGGCTCTGTTCCCCAGCCTGGTGCACGCCGACATGTTCATGGCTGATGCCCAGAACGCGGAAGAGACCGCCCTCAGCGGCCTGTTCACCATCGAGATGCCCCCCATCATGGGCGTTATGGAAGCCCTGCTGATCTCCTTCATCCTGGGCCTGGGCCTGACTCTGGTCAAGGATAAGACCCTGAAGGTCGCCATCGACGACTTCGCCGCCATCATCACCAAGCTGGTGGCCAGCGTTGTGATTCCTCTGCTGCCCATCCATGTGTACGGCATCTTCGCCAAGCTGACCTATGCCGGCACCATCATGGAGCTGATGACCTCCTTCGTGAAGGTGTTCGCCGTCATCCTGGTGCTGCATGTTGTGATCCTTCTGTTCCAGTATACCGTTGCCGGTACTGCTGCCAAGAAGAATCCCTTCGGCCTGATCAAGAACATGATCCCCGCTTACACCACCGCTATCGGCACCCAGTCCTCCGCTGCTACCATTCCCGTCACCGTGGAGTGCACCAAGAAGAACGGCGTGTCCGACTCCATCGCGGAGTTTGTGTGCCCCCTGTGCGCCACCATTCACCTGTCCGGTTCTACCATCACCCTGACCAGCTGCTCCATCGCCGTCATGATGATGATGGGCCAGCCCGTCACCTTCGGCAAGATGTTCCCCTTCATCCTGATGCTGGGCGTCACCATGGTGGCTGCTCCTGGCGTCCCCGGCGGTGCTGTTATGGCCGCTCTGGGCATCCTGCAGTCCATGCTGGGCTTTGATGAGACCATGCAGGGCCTGATGATCGCTCTGTACATCGCTCAGGACTCCTTCGGTACTGCCTGCAACGTCACTGGCGACGGCGCTATCGCCGTGCTCATGGACGCTATCACCGGCAAGAAGAACAAGGCTGCGGTCTGATCGTCTATCCATCCACTCTCCCCGGATATGAAAAAGCCAGGCGCTCCGCATTTGCGGAGCGCCTGGCCTTTTGTGTTGCGGAAGGCCTTCCGGCTGCGGCTGACAAAGACGCGCAGCCCTGGCTCTGCACAGAGCGGCCAATTGCGGGATTTCTCAAATATATGGACAAAGCAACAGCCCGCGGCGCATGCGCCGCGGGCCGTAGTGTTTGAAAAGAGAAGCGTTTGCCCTCAGGCGCCGGGCTCTTCCAGGGAGTAGCGGTTGAACAGGGAGAGAAGCTCCTCCATGCCGGTGGCTGCCTTTTCCGCGCCGGAGCGGTCCAGCACGATCTTGCCCCGCTGCATCATCAAAATGCGGTCGCCGTACTGGGCGGCGTGGCGCAGGTTGTGGGTCACCATCATGGCAGTAAGCTGCTTTTGGCGGACGATCTTATCCGTCAGGGCCATGATGACCTCGGCGGTCTTGGGGTCCAGGGCGGCGGTGTGTTCATCCAGGATCAAAAAGCGCAGGGGCGTCATGGTGGCCATCAGCAGGGAAACTGCCTGCCGCTGGCCGCCGGAGAGGGCGCCCATCTTCACGTCCAGCTTATCCTCCAGACCCAGGCCCAGCTCCCGGAGCTGGTCGCGGTAGGCATCTGCCCGGCGGCGGTTCACGCCCCAGCCAAGGCCGAAGGGCTTGCCCTTGTTGTCCGCCAGGGACAGGTTTTCCAGCATGGTCAGGTTAGGACAGGTGCCGGCGGAGGGATTTTGATAGACCCGGCCCATGTCGGCGTAGCGGCGGTAGTCCTTGAGCCGGCGCACGCTTTTGCCGTCGATGAGTACGTCGCCGCCGTCCATGGGGATGGAGCCGCAGAGAATGTTCAAAAGAGAGGTCTTGCCGCTGCCGTTGCCGCCTACGATGGTGACAAACTGCCCGGTCTCCACCGTCAGGGAAAAATGGTCGAACAGCCGCTGCTCGGCCACGGTGCCGGGGTTATAGACCTTGGTGATGTCCCGGATCTCAAGCATGGATGATCGCCTCTCCTTTCCGGCCGGATACCACCAGCACCAGCAAAAACAGCACGGCGGTGGCCAGCTTCATCATGTTGGCAGGCAGGCCCGCATTCAGCGCCGCCTGGATGCACAGCTTGTAGAGGATACTGCCCAGCACCACAGCCGTGGTGCCCTGAGGGGAAGCCAGCAGCCGCAGCACCGGCTTGCCCCGCAGGAGACGGCCGGGCCCGGCGGCATAGAAGTTCATGAGGGATATGCCGATGATGACGGCGGCCAGACCGTAGACCAGCTGGCCGGTGCCCATGGTGGCGGAGAAGCTGCGCTGCTCGTGGCACACCACGCTGCCGGCCAGGGCCACCAGGGCGTTGGAGAGCATAAGGCCGAAGATCTTCACCGCGCCCCGGTCCTTGGCCAGGGTGGTCACAAGGTCCGCGTTGTCGCCCACTGCCCGCAGCAGCAGGCCGGACTTGGTCTTGAAGTACAGGTCCAGCACCACCTTCACCACGATCACCAGCACCAGGGAGATCACCAGCTTGCGCTCCATCAGGTTCAGGCCGCCCAGGGCAGATTCCGTCCAGGCGGCGGTGAAGATGGTCTCCACGCTGCGGTCCACCGTCAGGTTGGATCCGGCGATCTGCAGATTGATGGAGAAGAGGGCCGTCATGGTAATGATGCCAGCCAGCAGATTGCGTACCTTCAGGCATACATGGACCACGCCGGTGAAAAGACCCGCCAGAGCTCCGGCGGCTATGGCCGCGGCCAGGGTGGCCAGAGGACTGACGCCCCGGGTCAGCAGCACGGCGGTGACGGCGGCGCCCAGGGGGAACGTGCCGTCCACCCCCAGGTCGGGGAAGTCCAGGATGGAATAGGTAATGTATACGCCGAAGGAGATCAGCGCGTAGATCAGGCCCTGGGTAAGGGTGCTGATGAGCAGGTCCGCCATAGAAAAGGCCTCCTTTGTCCGCTCAGCGGACGGTATTGGTCAGCGTGCCGATCCCCTCGATGGTGCACGAGACGGTGTCGCCGGTGTCCAGGAACCGGGGCGGGTCAAACCCCATGCCGACGCCGGCGGGGGTGCCGGTGGCGATGATGGTGCCCCGCAGCAGCGTCATGCCGGCGGTGAGCTCCGCCAGAAGGGAGGGGATGTCGGTGAGGAACTGCGCCGTGTTGGACGATTGCCGCACTTCGCCGTTGACGGTGGAGGAGATGTCCAGAGCCGGAGGAAAGGCGATCTCGTCGGCGGTGACGATGCAGGGACCCATGGGGGTGAAGCCGTCCAGGCTCTTGCCGAAATACCACTGCTTGTGGCCGGTCTGGAGATCCCGGGCGGAGACGTCGTTGACGATGGTGTAGCCGAAGATATAGTCGGCAGCCTGTTCTGCGGGCACATTTCGGGCATCCTTGCCCAGGATCACCGCCAGCTCCACCTCATAGTCCAGCTTCTCCACCAGACCCGCGTGGCGGGGAATATCGCCGCCGGGAGCCACTGCCTCACTGACCCGCTTGGAAAAGTACACGGCCACGGGCTTTTCCTTGGTGAAGGCGTCCGCATCGTAGCGGGCGGCCTCCGCCTCGTGGGCCTTGTAGTTCATGCCCAGGCACAAAATATCCTGCCGGGGGCGGGGAATGGGCGCAAGAAGGGTGATCTGGGCCGTGGGGATCACGGCGCCGGCCTCCTCCGCCTGGGCCGCCATGGCACGCAGATGGGGCAGGGAAGAGGCGGCGATCAGCTGGTTCATATCCGCAAAGGGGAGCGGCGCCACATGGGCGCCGTCTCCGGTCAGGGCGCCCACATGCTCGGCGCCCCGGAAGCGATAGGTGATGAGTTTCATAGGTGATTCCTCCTGATGATTTATTGCGCGGAGCTCTCCACAGCCGTTTCGGCGATGTCCGCGGGAACGGAGATGCCCATGGCGCTCAGCGCGGGAGAGTTGATGTAAATGCTGTATTCAGAGATGGTCTCATAGGGCAGCTCAGCGCAGGTAGCCTCGCCCCGCAGGACCTTGGCAGCCATGAGGCCGGTCTGCTTGCCCAGCTGGACATAGTCGATGCCGGCGGAGGCAACGCAGCCAAGCTTCACCTGCTCCACCTCGGAGCCGTAGATGGGCACGCCTGCCTCGTTGGCCTTTTCCAGGATGGCGGGCAGTACGCCTACCACATTGTTGTCCGTCAGGTTGGACATGGCGTCCACACCGTGGGAGAGGACGGTGTCCGCCGCCTGGGTGACCTCGGCCTGGGAGGTGACGCCCACGGCGTCAATGGTGAAGCCGTAATCCGGGGCCTTTTCCTGATACTCGGCAATGGTGGAGACAGAGTTGGGCTCGCTGGTGGTGTAGAGGATGCCGATGGTCTTGGCCTCGGGCTGCAGCTGGCGGATCAGCTGCAGCTGGGCCTCCACCGGCAGGGCGTCGGAGGTACCGGTGACGTTGCCGGAGTCCAGTCCCGCCTGGACGGGATCGTTGATGGCGGTAAAGATCACGGGAATGTCCTTGTTCTCGGCGGCGGCGTAGCAGGCCACGGCGGAGGGAGTGGCGATGGCCACCATCAGATC
>PPYE01186503.1_pt1 | contig 26895 bp, 20 predicted proteins | sample 1559881 | NCBI WGS metagenome assembly PPYE01 (sample SAMN08240022, study PRJNA423297) | Human gut metagenome, whole genome shotgun sequencing project. | reverse complement strand
CAATACAAGTATATGACCGACGTGAAACTCAATTACCCGATGTAGGATTGATTAAACTCCAAGATTCCGAGCGAGGGTGTGAGCAGTGGGTAGATTCGTCTTCGGCAAACGTGCGAAACCGATATGCCGCTTGGTGGAATTCGAGACAAGAAAGAATGCTTGCGACTTTACGTAAAAGTAGAGTCGATTTAGCGACTATCGCAACAAACGATGATTTTGTCGTAGCCCTTATGACTCTCTTCAAGCGAAGAGGGTAGATTAAAAATCTATGTATATATGAAAAGAAGGTATATAATATTACAGTTGTTAGGTCTTTGTTCTGTATTGCCGGTATTTATGGCAACTGTATCTGCCCAGAATAATATAGTCGTGCGAGCCCAAATGGATTCTGCCGCTATTATGATGGGAGATCAAACTACGGTGCGATTAGAGGTTTCTCAGGATAAAGATAAATTTGTGAGGTTACCCATTATTCAAGATACGCTTGTTACAGGCGTAGAAGTGTTGAAGGTATCTAAACCCGATACGATTGATTTGAAAAACAATCGGATACAAATAAATAATGAAGTTCTTGTCACCTCGTTCGATTCGGGACTTTATTATCTACCTCCGTTCAAATATGTCATAGAAGACGATACTTTCGAGACTCAGGCGTTGAGTCTCAAAGTAGTACCGGTTCCGGTTGATACAACTCATGCAGAGTTCGATATAAAAGGAGTAGATGCACCACCTTTTGTATTGATGGATTACATTCCGTCGTGGGTAATATATTTATTGGTCGCTTTAATCGTCATAGCGGCAGGAATATATGCATATTGGCGTTGGGGTCGGCGGAAAAAAGGCGAAGAAACTATCGATGAAAAAATGTTGGTTCCGCCTTATGACCGGGCAATACAAGCTTTACACGAATTAAAGGACTCTAAACTTTGGCAGCAAGGTCAGGAAAAGGCCTATTATACGACTTTAACGGAGATTCTTAGAGAGTATATCGACGAACGATTTCATATCAATGCAATGGAAATGACTTCTTCTCAAATTATTGAAACATTGCATCGTAACGAAGAGACAAAAGCTGTCAATCGGCAATTACGAGATATTCTTGAAATGGCCGATTTCGTGAAGTTCGCAAAAATGAGACCTCTGCCGGACGACAATGAGCAGGTAATGCGTTATGCCGAGACTTTTGTTGAAGAGACTAAACCGGAAGAAAAGGCTCCTGAATCCGAGAATCAGACTTCCGAAAAAACGGAATGAAAAGAGATGTTGAACGAAGGTTGATAACAGCCTTTAAAATAATTTGAAAATGGTATTTGCGAATCCTTTATATTTACTTCTGTTGTTATTGATTATACCGGTAATAGCATGGTATGTTCTTAAACAGAAGCGTATGCAGGCTGCACTACAAGTCTCTACGACACAGCCATTCGATAAAATGCCGCGTACATACAAAATTTACCTGCGGCATTTCAATTTTGTTTTACGCGTTTTGGCAGTGGTTCTTTTGATTATTGCATTAGCTCGTCCCCAATCTACCGATAGTTGGCAAAATTCCTCTACCGAAGGAGTGGATATAGTGCTTGCCCTTGACATTTCTGGAAGTATGTTAGCCCGCGATTTCAAACCAGATAGAGTAGAGGCGGCAAAAGATGTAGCTGCACAGTTTGTTTCCGGTAGAGAGCACGACAATATAGGCTTGGTGATCTTCGCCGGGGAAAGTTTTACCATGTGTCCGATGACAACAGATCATGCCGTCCTTCTTAATTTAATGAAAGATGTCCATTGCGGTATGGTCGACGATGGAACCGCAATCGGTGATGGTTTGGCAACCGCTATTAACAGAATAAAAGACGGACCAGCCAAATCGAAGACAATCATACTGCTGACCGATGGTACGAACAATGCCGGTGACATTGCACCGGCGACTGCGGCACAAATAGCGAAGTCGTTTGGAATCCACGTTTATACGATAGGGGTGGGAACAAAAGGATTAGCACCTACACCGGTTCAGACACCGTATGGCATTACATATCAGAATATGCCGGTCGAAATGGACGAAGAGGCCTTGAAGCAAATTGCAGAGACAGCAGATGGAAAATATTTCAGGGCAACGAACAAAAACGTCCTCAAAGGTATTTTTGAGGAAATAGATAAATTGGAAAAAACGAAGCTAACAGTTAAAGAATTCAGTGTAAAAGAGGAAGAATACACTATTTGGGCATTAATGGCTCTCTTATGCTTAGGTTTGGAAATTGTTCTTCGTCATACGTTATTGAAAAATATTCCTTAAACAGAAGTTGATTATGTTTCGATTTGCACAACCTGAATACCTATATTTATTGATCATTGTTCCTATATTGTGGGGACTGTTTATCTATGGGCGTTATCGGTCCCGACGTAATTTGGCCAAGTACGGTAATCCGTCGGTGCTGGCTCCTTTGATGACCGATGTCTCAAAATATAAACCGTGGATTAAATTTATTATTCAACAATTGGCGTTTATTGTCATTGTATTTATGTTGGCGCGGCCCCAGTTCGGTTCTAAACTCGAAACCGTAAAGAAACAAGGAGTCGAAATTATGATAGCACTAGACGTCTCCAATTCGATGATGGCGAAGGATATAGCGCCTAATCGATTGGAAAAAGCAAAGATGATGTTGTCAAAACTCGTAGATGAATTGGACAACGACAAGATAGGTCTTATTGTTTTTGCAGGAGATGCTTATACTCAGTTACCAATTACATCGGATTTTGTGTCGGCTAAAATGTTTTTGAATACCATTAATCCCAATATGGTTCCGACACAAGGTACAGCTATTGGTCGGGCTATTTCTACTGCGATGAATTCATTTACACCCAACGAAGGGGTAGATAAAGCAATCATTGTCATAACCGATGCAGAAAATCATGAAGACGATGCTGTTCAAATGGCAAAAGCTGCGGCCGAAAAAAATATTAAAGTAGATGTAATCGGTATCGGGTCGTTGGAAGGTGTTCCTATCCCGACCGGGAACAGTGAAAATAACTTTATTAAAGACAGAGACGGTAATGTAGTTATTTCGAAATTGAACGAGTCTCTCGGCCAAGAAATAGCAAAGGCAGGAACTGGTATTTATGTTCGAGCCGATAATACCAATAGTGCATTGAGAGCCTTGACCTCAGAAGTAAAGAAAATGAAAAAAGCCGATATTGAGAGTAAAGTCTATTCGCAATATGATGAACAATTTCAGGGATTGGCGTGGATAGCATTGTTGTTATTAATAGTAGATGTGTTTATTGTAGACAGAAAGAACAGTTGGTTAAAAAAGATAACCTTCTTTTCATAAATATGTTGAGATATGAAATCTATCAGATATATAATGTATTTTGTGTTGATGAGCATGACAATGAGTTTGCTCGCACAAGAGAATGCACAGGCTGTTGCGCAAGGTGAAAATAAAATAGATGAAAAAGTCGAACGCAACACGATTAGAAAAGGGAACGGATTATTTAACGATAAAAAGTATACCGAAGCTGAGATCGAATACCGTAAAGCTCTGGAAGCTAACCCTTCGTCGGAAATTGCAACATACAATTTAGGTGCGGCGCTTTACAAACAGCAGAAATGGAATGATTCTCGTAACGAATATAGAAAAATCGTACAAGCATCGTCCGATTCTTTACGAGCAGCACACGCTTGGCATAATCTTGGAAACATATCGTTCCAAGAAAAAAATTATGCTCAAAGTATAGAAGAATATAAAAATGCTCTCCGACGAAATCCGAAGGACGACGAGACGCGTTACAACCTCAGACTGGCACAATTGCTGTTAAAGAAACAACAACAAGAGCAACAAAATCAAGATAAAAACGACGACAAAGACCAGCAAAATAAGAACAAAGATCAACAAAAAGACCAAAAGCAAGATCAACAAGAGCAAAACAACAATCAAAATAACCAAGATAAAAATAAAGATCAACAAGAACAAAATAAACCACAGCAGCAACAACCACAACAATCTCAAATGTCGAAAGAGAATGCACAACAAATTCTCGATGCGATTCAACAGGACGAACGAGATACACAAGAAAAAGTCCAAAAAGCGCTGATGCAGCAACAAAAACGTAGAAAGACCGATAAAGAATGGTAGAATCATATAACATAGTTATATAAATAGTTATGAGAAGATATTTAATAATGTTTGGGGCTTTGGTCTGTATGGCAACTCTGTGGGCCGATAATGTGCGGTTTGCAGTAGATGGCCCCAGACAAGTGATACAAGGGCAACAATTCCAATTGGAATATACTTTGTATAATGCATCAGGTAAAGATTTGAGGTTACCTGAATTTTCTGGCTGTAAAGTATTATATCAAGGAACGAGCTCAGGTACGAGTGTATCTGTTGTAAACGGTAATGTCGATAGACAAACAACGGAAACACATGTAATTACTTTGAGAGCGGAAAAAGAAGGTAGCTACACTTTTGCACCGGCTACAATCTCGGCCGATGGGCGTACTTTTTCTACCAATACATGGAAGTTAACGATACTTCCTCCCGATAAAACATCGTCCACAGCAGGCAGTGCTTCGAGACAGTCGATGGGAGAAGAAGCTGGAAATACGGAATTATTTATTCGGACTGTACTTTCGAAGACAAAAGTATATGAACAAGAAGCATTGTTGGCAACGATAAAATTATACACTCGGGCATCGGGTGTACAAGCAGAGAATTATAGCTTCCCTTCATTCGAAGGATTTGTGGTACAGGATATAGACTTACCTCAAAACACGTCGTTCGAATTGGAAAATTACAATGGGGTGAACTATAAAATGGCGATTTTGAAACAATGCCTTTTGTTCCCTCAACGTACCGGGAAAATAACTATAAATCCGGGAAAATTCGAATTTCAAGTAGAAACATACCAACTCGTTAATGGACCGTTCGGCCCGATGAGAGTCCCACAAGGGGTAAGTCGATCTGTTAGTTCGAATGCTGCTTCTGTCGAAGTAATGCCTCTACCGGCGGGTAAACCGGTCTCATTTATGGGAGGAGTAGGTAATTTTACATTGAGTAGCTCGATTAGTTCTACACATGTGAAAGCAAATGAAGCAATAACTTTAAAATTAATATTCAAAGGTTCGGGAAATTTGAAATATATGAAAAATCCCGATTTGAAATTACCCAACGATTTCGATACTTACGACCCCAAAGTAGATGTTTCGGTAAAAGCTACGGCGGGAGGAGTTAGCGGTACTCGGACGGTAGAATATACTACGATTCCTCGTTTTGCGGGTAAATTCAAAATACCGGCAGTAGAGTTCTCCTATTTCGATACAAAATCCAAACAATATAAAACTTTACATACAGAAGAGTATGAGATTACAGTCGAAAAAGGTGCTTCTGGCGAGGGAGGAAAAACCGTTTCTAATTTTTCCAACAAAGAAGATTTAAAATTACTGAACCGAGACATTCACTACATTAAATTAAACAAGATGAACTTGGTGCAGACTCCTTCGATATATGTAGATAATTGGAAATATTGGTTATGGTATATTTTCCCGACATTAGCTTTTTGTATTTTTGTACTTATAAATCGCAAACAAGCAAAAGCGAATGCCAATGTCGCTCTGATGAAAAACAAAAAGGCCAATAAGGTCGCGTTGAAGCGATTGAAAGTTGCAGGGAAATATCTGAAAAATCATGACAAAGAACATTTTTACGACGAAGTACTCAAAGCCATATGGGGATATTTGAGCGATAAACTCAGCCTGCCGCTTTCTGAACTTACTAAGGACAATGTTGCAACTGAGCTGGAAAAATATGGGGCAGGAGAAGATCTAATATCTACGTTTAATGATATCCTGAGTCGATGTGAGTTCGCTCAATATGCACCGGCACAGTCAAATGAAACTATGGAGGAGTTATATTCACAAACTCTCGATGCGATAAGCAGAATGGAAAATACAGTAAAAAAGTAAAATAGGGAAAAATGAAAAAGATATATATTTATTTACTTTTTGTAGTTATAGGAATATCGCCTATATATAGCCAGACAACTTTGACACAAGCCAATGAAGCTTATGGGCAGGAAGATTATATTAAGGCAATAGAATTATATGAGCAGACATTAAGAGAACAAGGCGTATCGTCCGATTTATATTATAATTTAGGCAATGCTTACTATAAACACAATGAGTTTGCGAAAGCAATACTAAATTACGAACGAGCTCTATTACTGAATCCCGGTAATGAAGATGCCCGTTTTAACTTAGAGATGGCCAATACCCACATCGTTGATAAAATCGATCCGGTAGGTAAGTTCTTTCTTTCCGTATGGATAGATTCATTACGCAATTTTTTGTCATCGAATACATGGGCTGTCATAGGAATAGGTTCTTTTCTATTGTTTATCGGAGGTCTATATTTATATCTGTTCTCCAAGTCTGTCAAAGCAAAGAAATTCGGTTTTTTTGGAGGAATTATACTTTTCTTGATTGCTGTTCTTGCCAATTGGTTTGCATGGGGATTGAATAGTAAGTTAAAAGCCCGCAGTGAAGCCATCGTATTTGCTGCGACTGTTCCGGTAAAAAGTTCTCCGGCAGAAAGTGGAACAGACCTCTTTATTTTACATGAAGGGACTAAGGTCTCTATATTAAGTAAATTGGGAGACTGGTCCGAGGTCAAGATAAGTGACGGAAATCGCGGGTGGTTACCCTCTTCGTCAATAGAAATTATCTAATTCTATGTCGATACTCCAACAATTAATAGAATGGGATAAAGAATTATTACTATTTTTAAATAGTATGCATACCCCGTTTGGCGATAAATTCATGTGGGTATATACAGGAAAATACACATGGATACCTTTGATATTATCTCTTCTATTTGTCCTATTCAGAAAAAATTGGAAAGAAGCTCTATTGGTCTGTGTAGCTGTTGCAATAACCATTACATGCTGCGACCAGTTCGCCTCTACTTTGTGTAAACCTTACTTCGCCAGATTGAGACCAGCTCGTGATCCTGAATTATCCGAATTTGTGCAAATAGTAAATGGTTATAGAGGCGGACGTTATGGATTCATATCCAGCCATGCTGCGAATAGTTTCGGAGCAGTGGTCCTGTTATCCATGATTTTTCGGAATAAATTTTTTGCAGTCACGTCGCTCCTTTGGGCTATCGTAAATTGCTATTCACGCATATATTTAGGCGTTCATTACCCGGGAGATATCTTAGCGGGGATAATTTCGGGAACAATTATTGCTGTCATAATTTGTATTGTATTAAATGGATTCCGAAGTTTTTTGGTAAATAAAAAATTCTTGAACAATAGGGAATCACCATACATAAAAGATCCCGATATACGAATAACGACGGGAGTAATCTATTTAAGTGTACTCTGCATAGCTGTTTATGCCTTGATTGCAACATATTCTTGATGCTTCATAAAATTTTACTCACAAAATTTGGATATAAAGAAAATAGAGCATAAATTTATTGCGTATTCAATTGAGTACAATTAACCAAATAATTAACCATAAAAACATTACCCTTATGACTAAGACAATCACATTTAACGAACTTCGTCGCATCAAAGACAGTTTGCCAGATGGTTCAATGCATAGAATAGCAGATGAGTTGAATGTTACCACACAGACCGTACGTAACTATTTCGGAGGCAGTAATTATTCATTTGGGAAAAATTGCGGCCTTCACATAGAACCGGGGCCCGACGGGGGAATCGTAGTCCTTGATAATACGCAAATATACGATATGGCAATTCGTATTCTTGAAGAAGAAAATAAAAAATAAAAGGGATAAATTGACAATGAAAAAAGACAGGTTGATAACGTTGGCGATTCATACTTATCCAAAGGCTCTTATTTTAAAAGGCGTTTTGGAAAGTCAAGGAATAGCTGTCGTAATTCAGAATGTCAATTTATTAAAACCAGTTATATCTCCGGGGGTGCGAGTGCGAATTCATGAGAAAGATTTGCCTCACGCCCTCGAGATTTTAGAAACCGATCCGGTATTTGGGAAATCAGAAGTTTCTGACAAACCACAGAAAAATAGGATTCTTATACCTATTGATTTTTCTGATTATTCTTTACAGGCATGTCGATTAGGTTTTGATTTTGCGGCTACCCATCAAGCAGAAGTTGTATTATTACATACTTTTTTATCTCCTTTTTCCACAGGGTCACTCTCCTTGACAGAGACAATCACCTATGAGTTAAAAGAGAGTGAAGAACATAAACTATTATTTGCAAAGGCCAATCGGGAGATGGCAAACTTTTGCGAAAAATTGCAGCGATTGATGACAGATGGAGATTTTCCTTCTGCACCATTCATTTATAGGGTGTGTGAAGGTGTCCCTGAAGATACGATAATCTTAATGGCAAAGGAATTGAATCCATCGCTCATAGTTATGGGTTCGAGGGGAAAAACTCGTAAAGAGATCGATCTAATAGGGAGTGTCACGGCAGAAGTAGTAGATTCTGGTAATTTCCCGGTGTTCGCTGTCCCAGAAGGATTTACTCATACTTGTATGAACGAAATAAAAAACATTGCTTTTTTTACTAATTTCGATCAACAGGATTTAATCTCTCTGGACACGTTCATGCGTTTATTCGAAAACTATTCGTTTGGTATAATGTTTTTACACTTAACGGAAAAAAGCGATGCATGGACAGAAATTAAATTAGCAGGTATTCGAGACTACTGTCAATCTCATTATCCGGGAAGAGAAATAGATTATAAGATTATTGGTGAGGAAAATTTTTTAGATAACGTAGAAAAACTTTTTCATGAATCGGCCATAGATGTTATGGTTGTTCCCAATCGTAAACGAAATATATTTGCACGTCTTTTCAATCCGAGTATCGCTCACAAAATGTTATTTCACACCGATACTCCATTAATAGCCATTCCTTCTTGAATAAATTTTCGACAATGACACCTGTTCTTTCTAAGTGGAAAGAGGAGGAATCTTTGTCAGTAATTATTTCGACGCCACAATTCTCAGGTGACGTTTTGTCAGATTTTAAGCAAATAAATATTTTGGCATAGATTTGGATATATATATAATGTTCTCACGAAAGCGAGAACATTATATATAAAACGAAACATTAACTAAAATAAAAAACGATGAAGATTAAACCATTAGCAGACAGAGTATTGGTACTTCCAGCTCCCGCAGAAGAAAAAACAATCGGTGGTATTATTATCCCCGATTCGGCAAAGGAAAAACCCCTCAAAGGTAAAGTGATCGCCATTGGTAATGGTACGAAGGACGAAGAAATGGTGGTAAAAGCCGACGATACTGTTTTATATGGCAAATATGCAGGTACCGAAATCGAGTTAGATGGTGAGAAATATCTGATCATGAAACAATCCGATATTTTAGCTATTCTTTAATGTGTTTAATGTTTAACTTTATTAGGTAAAGAACTATGGCAAAAGAAATTAAATTCAATATTCAAGCTCGTGAAGAATTGAAAAAAGGAGTCGATGAATTGGCAGACGCCGTTAAAGTCACTCTTGGTCCTAAGGGTCGTAATGTAATTATTGAGAAAAAGTTTGGTGCTCCTCATATTACAAAAGATGGTGTGACAGTTGCCAAAGAAATAGAATTGGAAGACCCATTTCAAAACATGGGTGCTCAATTGGTAAAAGAAGTTGCTTCTAAAACAGGCGATGATGCCGGTGATGGAACAACGACAGCAACAGTATTGGCACAAGCCATCGTAAACGTAGGCCTTAAAAACGTAGCTGCCGGAGCTAACCCCATGGATTTGAAACGAGGCATCGACAAAGCCGTAGCCAAAGTGGTAGAAGGCATCAAGGCTCAGGCTCAGGAAGTAGGCGACGACTTTGAGAAGATCGAATCGGTTGCTCGTATCTCGGCCAACAACGATAGCGAGATTGGTCAGCTCATTGCCGAGGCTATGAAGAAAGTGAAGAAAGAAGGTGTTATCACGGTAGAAGAGGCCAAAGGTACCGATACGACTGTCGATATTGTAGAAGGTATGCAGTTCGACCGAGGATATATTTCTCCTTACTTCGTTACGAATACCGAGAAAATGGAGTGCGAAATGGATACTCCGTATATTTTGATCTACGACAAAAAGATTTCTGCCTTGAAAGATATGCTTCCCGTTCTTGAAGCTACGGCACAAACAGGTCGTCCTTTACTGATTATAGCAGAAGATGTCGATAGTGAGGCTTTGGCAACTTTGGTTGTAAACCGTTTACGCGGATCTCTCAAAATCTGTGCTGTAAAAGCTCCCGGATTTGGGGATCGTCGTAAAGAAATGCTCGAAGACATAGCTGTTTTGACAGGTGGTGTAGTTATTTCTGAAGAAAAAGGATTGAAATTGGAATCGACGACAATCGAAATGTTAGGTCGTGCTGAAAAGATTACGGTAAACAAAGAGAATACCACGATTGTCAACGGTATGGGAAGCAAAGATTCCATCGCTGCACGCGTTGCCCAAATCAAAGCCCAAATAGAAACGACAACCTCCGATTATGATCGTGAGAAACTGCAAGAACGTTTGGCTAAATTAGCCGGTGGAGTCGCAGTTCTCTATATTGGAGCCGCTTCCGAAGTCGAAATGAAAGAGAAAAAAGACCGTGTAGACGATGCGTTAAGTGCTACAAGAGCAGCTATTGCCGAAGGCATCGTTCCGGGTGGAGGTGTTGCATACATTCGTTGTATCCCCGCATTAGATGGTTTAAAGGGAGCAAATGAAGATGAAACGACAGGTATTGAAATTGTAAAAAGAGCCATAGAAGAACCTCTTCGCCAAATTACCGCTAATGCCGGAGTGGAAGGTGCTGTTGTTGTTCAAAAGGTTAAAGACGGAGAAGGAGACTTTGGATACAACGCCCGTACAGATACCTATGAAAATTTCTTTGCAGCAGGCGTTATTGACCCGGCTAAGGTAACTCGTGTAGCTCTGGAAAATGCAGCCTCTATCGCAGGCATGTTCTTGACAACAGAATGTGTGATTGCCGATAAGAAAGAGGAAAATCCTGCACCCGCTATGCCAGCTCCCGGAATGGGCGGCATGGGTGGAATGATGTAATTCCTCGATTTTCTGACAAATAATAAGAAAGGGAATATCTGAAAAGATACTCCCTTTCTTATTATTTATAAAGCATATTCGATATTTATTGTATTTTTGTGATGTGAAAGTCATATATATCGTTTTAGGAAGTATCTCTCTGTGTTTAGGAGTTATGGGGATTTTTCTACCTTTATTACCTACAACACCATTTCTTTTGTTATCTAGTATTTTATGGTTCCGTGGTTCCCCGAGACTATATAAGTGGCTATTGAATCATAAACGGTTGGGGCCATACATTCGAAATTTCATGGAAAACAAAGCAATTCCTCTACGAGTAAAGGTTATCTCCGTTTCATTAGTTTGGCTGACTTTGCTGTATTGTTCATTCTTCATGGCTGGAAATATATGGTTAGCAACTCTTTTTATAGTTTTAGCGATAGGTATAACTTGGCATATTCTTTCATATAAAACATTGAGTAAATAAAAAAGAGGGTATCTTTTAGGACACCCTCTTTTTATCGATCATCAATCTTTTATTTCTATTTATATTCGTCCCAACTTTTGATTTGTATATCATCGATACTCAAACTGCAAAATGCCTGAATAAATGCCGATGCCAATCGGGCATTCGTAATAAGCGGGATATTAAAGTCAATGGCGGCTCGGCGTATCTTATATCCGTTATCCAACTCTTTTTGAGTTAGATTCTTAGGTATATTGACTACCAAATCGATTTGTTTATTGTGCAACATTTCTAATGCCTGAGGCTCACGGTCACTTTCACTAGGCCAGTATACTTTCACCGCAGGAATACCGTTATCGGTAAGGAATTGGTGAGTCCCTCCTGTTGCAAATAAATTATATCCCTTTTGATACAATAATTGCGCAGCTTCAAGCATATCGGCTTTCTGCTTTGTTGTTCCCGTTGAGAGTAAAATATTCTTTTGGGGTATTTGATATCCGACCGAAAGCATAGCCTTTAATACTGCTTCACTCGTATCGAGCCCTATACAACCGACCTCGCCGGTCGATGCCATATCCACACCCAATACAGGGTCGGCCTTCTGTAACCGGGAGAACGAGAATTGAGATGCTTTAATCCCGACATAGTCTAAATCAAATTCGTTTTTATTCGGTTTTTCCACAGGAAGCCCCATCATTACTTTGGTAGCTAACTCGATAAAATTAATTTTCAATACTTTCGATACAAAAGGAAAGCTCCGAGAAGCTCTCAGGTTACATTCGATGACCTTGATATCGTTGTTTTTGGCTAAAAATTGGATATTGAAAGGCCCCGATATGTTAAGCGCCTGAGCAATCTGTCCGGCAACCTTCTTGATACGCCGCATAGTCTCGACATACAATTTTTGAGGTGGAAATTGTATGGTCGCATCACCAGAGTGAACCCCGGCAAACTCAATATGCTCGGATATGGCATAAATCAGGACTTCACCATTACGGGCAACTGCGTCCATTTCTATTTCTTTGGCATTCTGAATAAATTCACTCACAACGACAGGGTGTTTTTTAGAAACATTAGCTGCCAATTGTAGGAACTGCTCCAACTCCGTATTGTTCGAACAAACATTCATTGCCGCACCGGAAAGCACATAAGAGGGGCGAACCAACACCGGATAACCGACTTCTTTCACGAAATCGTAAATATCTGACAACGAGGTCAGTTCTCTCCAACGGGGTTGGTCTATACCTAACGAGTCGAGCATAGAAGAGAACTTGTGACGGTCTTCTGCATTATCAATGCTCTTGGCTGTCGTCCCCAATATATTAACATGCTGCTCGTCAAGGCGGGTAGCCAAATTGTTCGGTATTTGACCTCCGGTCGAAAGAATAACCCCATGAGGATTTTCCAATTCGAGAATATCCATTACCCGTTCAAAGGTCAATTCATCGAAATAGAGTCGGTCACACATATCGTAATCTGTCGAAACAGTCTCGGGATTGTAGTTTATCATTACACTCCGATAGCCCTCTTTACGTATTGTGTTCAACGCTTGGACTCCACACCAATCGAATTCCACCGAGGAACCTATACGGTAAGCGCCAGATCCCAATACGACAATAGATTTTTTGTCTCCGAGATATTTCACATCGTTGGCAATACCGCTATAAGTCAAATAAAGGTAATTGGTTTGAGCCGGATACTCGGCTGCCAACGTGTCGATCTGTTTTACAACAGGAACAATCCCCAATGATTTACGATATTCACGCACCCATTGCATATGGCAATCTTCCATTTTATCTTTCCAAATGGCTCGTGCTATTTGGAAATCGGAGAACCCTTGTATCTTCGCCCGACGTATCAATTCCGCCCCGGCCTTTTTATCACTTTTGATTTGTGTGACCGATTCATCGAGAGTCTCCAACTCCTGAGCTGTACGAACAATGTTCATTAATTTTTGCAGGAACCAGCGATCTATTTTCGTTAATTCATGTATTTGATCGACGGAATACCCTGCACGCATGGCTTTGCTGATCACGAATATCCGCTTATCCGTCGGTTCATGCAATGCCTTGTCGATATCAGGAATAACCAAATCTTTATTTTCAACGAATCCATGCATTCCTTGACCAATCATACGGAGTCCTTTTTGAATGGCTTCCTCGAATGTTCTGCCGATAGCCATCACTTCTCCGACCGATTTCATACTTGATCCGAGCTCCCTGTCTACACCTTGAAATTTTCCCAAGTCCCAACGAGGAATTTTACATACGATATAATCAAGAGCTGGTTCAAAGAAAGCACTGGTCTCTTTGGTGACCGAGTTTTTCAAATCGAACAACCCGTATCCCAATCCCAATTTTGCTGCAACGAAAGCCAAAGGATATCCGGTAGCCTTAGAAGCCAAAGCAGACGAACGACTTAGCCGTGCATTCACTTCGATGACCCGATAGTCTTCCGATTTAGGATCGAACGCATATTGTACGTTGCATTCTCCGACAATACCGATATGGCGTATAATCCGTATGGCTAATTCGCGCAATTTATGATATTCGCTATTGGTTAATGTCTGAGAAGGCGCTACCACGATACTTTCGCCCGTATGAATCCCCAACGGGTCGAAATTTTCCATATTACATACTGTAATACAGTTGTCGTAACGATCTCGAACGACTTCATATTCTATTTCTTTCCAGCCTTTCAGCGATTTCTCCACCAGTATTTGTGGGGAAAAGGAAAGCGCTTTCTCTGCTTTTACACGCAATTCTTCCTCGTTATCGCAGAAACCACTGCCTAATCCTCCTAATGCGTAGGCCGCTCTAATAATAATAGGATATCCCAACTCGGAAGCTGCCTTCGCTGCATCTTCTATCGAATTGACAGCCTCGCTTTTAATGGTTTTAACATCAATCTCATCTAACTTTTTAACGAAAAGTTCCCGGTCTTCGGTATCCATAATCGCTTGAACCGGAGTTCCCAACACTTGTACGTTATACTTTTCTAATATTCCAGATTGATAGAGTTGAACACCGCAGTTGAGGGCTGTTTGTCCCCCGAAAGCCAGAAGTATCCCTTCGGGTTTTTCTTTTTGAATGACACGTTCTACAAAATAGGGGGTAACCGGCAGAAAATAAATTTTATCTGCCACTCCTTCCGAAGTTTGTACCGTCGCAATATTGGGATTAATAAGAATAGTCGTGATACCCTCTTCTTTGAGCGCTTTCAATGCCTGTGACCCAGAGTAGTCAAATTCACCCGCTTCACCTATTTTCAAGGCTCCGGAGCCCAACAATAATACTTTTTTGATTTTCTTTATTTCAGCTTGATTCATAAGGCTTTTTATTTCCGGATTACAACATATTTACAAACTCATCAAATAAAAACTCCGTGTCGGTTGGCCCGCTAGCCGCTTCCGGGTGGAATTGCGCCGAGAAATAAGGCTTCGATTTGTGCCGTATTCCTTCATTCGTGCCATCGTTCATATTGATAAACAACGGTTCCCAATCGGATCCAAGAGTCGAATTATCGACTGCAAAACCATGATTCTGAGAGGTGATAAAACACCTGTTCGTCCCGACTTGCCGCACGGGTTGATTGTGACTTCGATGACCGTATTTAAGTTTATAGGTGCGAGCACCTCCGGCTTTCGATAAAAGCTGATTCCCCATGCATATTCCAAATATTGGTTTGGTCCCATTCATGGCTTTACGAATATGTTCTACCGTAACATCGCACATATCAGGATCCCCTGGGCCATTAGAGATAAACAGCCCATCATATTCAATCGTATTGAAATCATAGTTCCACGGCACTCGAATGACTGTAACATCTCTTTTGAGTAGGCAGCGAATAATATTGTGTTTTACGCCACAATCTACCAATACTACTTTTTTATTACCGTTACCATATCGAATTACTTCCTTACAACTGACTTTGGCGACCAAATTAGTTAAATTAGGATCGACGAAATCAATATCTTCACCATCTTCGAAAACAATTTTCCCTTTCATGGAACCATGCTCTCTCAATAGTTTGGTTAACTCTCGAGTATCGATATCGTAAATTCCTACGATTTTTTCTTCTTTCAACCAATCGGCAAGGCTTTTATCAGCATTCCAATGACTGTATTCAAACGAGTAGTCCGATACGACCAACGCTTCGACATGGATTTTTTCCGATTCATAAAATCGAGACAATCCATTTTCCTCTTCACGACGAGGTACGCCATAATTCCCGATGAGCGGATAAGTAGTAACTAAAATTTGACCGGAGTAGGAGGGGTCTGTCAAACTTTCGGGATAACCCATCATAGCCGTATTAAAGACAACCTCGCCAGCAACAGGTTTTTCGTAGCCAAATGATTTCCCCTCGAATACGGTTCCATCATCAAGGATTAGAGAAGCCTTTCTTTTTGTTTGCATTACGATAGAATTATATTTTGTATTAGTAATTAGCTCGAATAAATATTGTGGATTTCTATCGTGAAAACCATGCAAAGGTAATGAAAAAATCCCTATTCTTCCGGTTTTATAAACATATTGTAAAAATAAATTTTTGTTATGCTATTATTCTGCAATAATATACAGATAGTTGTTTATATTATCGAAATATATTTATACAATATTTATATTTATATTTTATTATCATATTTATCAAAACGACTATTTTTGTCTCAAAATAATTACAATTAGTTCTTAAAAGCTAAATTGTAGTATCAAAAAGAATACTCTTATGAGATTCACAAAAATGCAGGGTGCAGGTAATGATTATATTTATCTGAATGGTTTCGAGAAATTACCGGCAGATTTAAGTGCATTATCTCGACGAATGAGTGACAGGCACTTCGGCATTGGAGCCGATGGGATAGTCGTTATTATGCCCTCAGATCATTGTGATTTTCGAATGAGAATGTTCAATGCAGATGGTACAGAAGCAGAAATGTGTGGAAACGCCTCTCGGTGTATAGGAAAATATGTCTATGACAAAGGACTGACTTCCAAAACCCAATTGACTCTTGAAACGCTGGCTGGAATTAAACACCTGATTTTAGATGTAAAAAATGGAACCGTAAATAGAGTTTCTGTCGATATGGGAAATCCTATCCTATTTGTCCCGAAAATTCCTGTAAATACATCTTTGAGTGAAATTATATCTTATCCGTTAGAGATAGAGAATAATACATTCAATATAACTTGTGTTTCGATGGGAAACCCTCACACCGTCATTTTTCTCAATGAGATGGAGCGATACGACTTACATCATATAGGAGCGCTCATAGAACACCATGAACTGTTTCCTAAAAGAACCAATGTTGAGTTTGTAGAAATTTTATCTCCCGACCATTTAAAAATGAGAGTTTGGGAGCGTGGAACGGGCGAAACCCTCGCTTGTGGAACCGGAGCTTGTGCTTCGTTAGTCGCTGCTGTCCTAAATGGAAAGGCTAATAGAAAAGCTGTATTACACTTGTTAGGTGGAAATCTGGATATTGAGTGGAATGAAAAGAATGATAGAGTTTATATGACAGGAGAGGCCGTTACGGTTTTTGAAGGAGAATGGAACAATAATATATAGGAAAAATGGCATTAATCAATGAAAATTTCTTAAAGTTGCCCGAAAGCTATCTCTTCTCCGATATAAAAAAGAAGGTCGAAGCATTCAAGCATCTTCACCCCGACGCTAATATTATCAGTTTGGGCATAGGCGATGTAACGCGCCCGATTGCACCGGTTGTAATAGAAGCCCTGCATGCTGCCGTTGATGAAATGGGCGATTCGAAAACATTCAGGGGGTACGGACCGGAACAAGGGTACGACTTCTTACAGAAAAAAATTATTGAAAACGATTATATACATCGGGGAGTCGACTTAGCCCCTGACGAAATTTTTATTAACGACGGAGCCAAAAGCGATATCGGAAACATCGGGGACATTCTGAGTATGCAAAATAGGGTGGCCGTAACCGATCCCGTTTATCCGGTATATATAGATACCAACGTGATGGGAGGTCGAGCCGGAAATATAGCGAAAGACGGACAGCACTGGGATAATATCATTTATATACCTTGCATATCTGAGAACAATTTTATTCCTGAACCTCCTTCGGTACGTCCCGACATTATATATCTGTGTTATCCCAATAATCCAACAGGAACCACGCTGTCAAAAAACGAATTGGAAAAATGGGTAAACTATGCTCTTGAAAATGAAACACTCATATTATTTGACTCTGCTTATGAAGCTTATATTCATGACGAGGGCATACCGCACAGCATCTATGAAGTAAAAGGTGCCAAACGAGTGGCCATAGAATTTCGAAGTTTCTCAAAAACGGCCGGATTCACAGGCCTACGATGTGGATATACAGTTGTCCCGAAAGAATTAAAATTGTACGACACTTCTAAAAAGAAAGTAAATATCAACCGTTTATGGAATAGACGCCAAACTACGAAGTTCAATGGGACATCGTATATCGTACAGCGGGCTGCCGAAGCGACTTACAGTCCAGTCGGCAAAATACAAATACAAGAATCTATCGACTATTATATGCGTAATGCCAGCCTTTTGAAAGATTGTCTTCAAAAGGTCGGATTACAGATTTATGGTGGAGATAATGCCCCATATATTTGGGTAAAGACTCCTAATGAATTATCTTCGTGGAAATTTTTCGATCGATTGCTTTGTGAATGTCATATCGTAGGCACTCCCGGGGTAGGATTCGGCCCGTCGGGGGAGGGATATTTCCGATTAACGGCTTTTGGCAGATATGAAGATACGATAGAATCGATTTCACGAATTCAAAATTGGAAGTTGTAACGAAAAGAAAAATATCAAACCAATCTAATAAGTTCAATTATGTCAATGCTAAGATTTAAGGTAGCAAAGGAAGCATTCAGCCGGAAAGCAGTTCCCGTTAATGAACCCAAAGAACGGCCTTCTGAATATTTCGGGAAATATGTCTTCAACCGGGAAAAGATGTTTAAATACTTACCTAAAAAGACGTATGAAGCAGTTATAGAAGCGATAGACAACAGTACCCCATTGAGTAGAGAGGTGGCAGATAGTGTCGCTGCCGGTATGAGGAAATGGGCTCTTGAAATGGGGGCTACCCACTATACACATTGGTTTCACCCGCTTACAGATGGTACGGCTGAAAAGCACGACTCCTTTATTGAGCATGACGGGAAAGGCGGAGTAGTCGAGGAGTTCTCGGGAAAATTGTTAATTCAACAAGAACCCGATGCTTCGAGTTTTCCGAATGGCGGTATTCGCAATACTTTCGAAGCTCGGGGATATTCGGCATGGGATATATCTTCTCCTGCATTCATTCTCGATAAAACATTGTGTATTCCTACCATATTTATATCCTATACGGGGGAATCTCTCGATTATAAAACACCGCTATTAAAAGCATTGAATAGCGTAAACAAAGCGGCAACGGCCGTATGTGGATATTTCGATAAAAATGTAAAGCACGTCTATTCCTATTTGGGTTGGGAACAGGAATATTTTTTGGTCGATGAAAGTTTGTATGCGGCTCGTCCCGATTTGGTACTTACCGGCCGAACTCTCATGGGACACGAAAGTGCCAAAAATCAACAATTGGAAGATCACTATTTCGGGGCTATACCTTCACGAGTAGAAGCTTTCATGCAAGACCTCGAAATCGAGTGTCACATGTTGGGTATCCCGGTTAAAACCTGTCATAATGAAGTTGCGCCCAATCAATTCGAAGTTGCCCCTATTTTTGAAGAGACCAATTTGGCCAACGATCACAATTTGTTATTGATGTCGGTAATGAGAGAGGTTGCCCGTCGGCACAATTTCAGAGTCCTTCTCCACGAAAAACCATTCAAAGGAGTTAACGGATCGGGGAAACATAATAACTGGTCGTTGGGGACAGATACCGGCGTATTACTTTTTGCTCCGGGAAAAACTCAGAAAGAGAATTTACAATTTATCACATTTATAGTTAATGTGATGGCTGCCGTTTATAAATATAACGGATTATTGAAAGCAAGTATATCGTCTGCAACTAATGGACATCGTTTAGGGGCCAATGAAGCACCACCGGCTATTATTTCCATTTTCATGGGAAAACAGATCAGCGAGGTTTTAGAAAAGTTGGCAGAAAGTACATCAGATGACGTTTTGAACATGAGCGGTAAGTCGGGATTAAAATTAGATGTCGCTCAAATACCTGAAATTCTAATGGATAACACCGACCGTAACAGAACTTCGCCCTTTGCTTTCACAGGCAATCGTTTTGAATTCCGAGCCGTCGGCTCTTCGGCGAATTGCGCTTCGGCAATGATCGCATTAAATGCGGCGGTAGCCTATCAATTGCAAGACTTTAAGAAAAAAGTTGATGCTCTTATTGCCAACGGTAAAGAGAAAACCCAAGCCATACTTTCGGTTGTAAAAGATTTAATAACAGAAAGTAAAGATATTTGTTTCGATGGAAACGGATATAGCGAAGAGTGGAAGGAGGAAGCCAAGCGCCGAGGTTTGGATTGCGAGACCAGTGTCCCTTTAATTTTCGACAGCTATTTGAAAGACGATGTGGTGAAAATGTTTGAACAAACACATGTCTTTACGCAAGTCGAGCTACAAGCACGCAATGAAGTAAAATGGGAAATATATACAAAGAAAATACAGATAGAAGCCCGTGTATTAGGCGATTTGGCTATCAATCATATTGTTCCGGTGGCAACTCGTTACCAATCTCTTTTACTGGATAATGTATTCAAAATAAAGAGTCTCTTCCCGGCTGAAAAAAGCGAATTGATAGCCACTCAGGATATGGAGGTCATCGAGAAAATAGCATTCCATTTGCTGACTATAAAGGAAAAAGTACATGCGATGGTCGAGGCTCGTAAGGTTGCGAATAAAATTGAAAACGAACGAGAGAAAGCCATTGCCTATCACGATACGGTTGCCCCGCAACTCGATGACATTCGTTATCATATAGATAAACTCGAATTGATGGTCGACAATGAAATGTGGCCGTTACCGAAGTATAGAGAACTACTTTTCATTCGTTGATTTTCGGGACAGTAAAATTTGAATATTATAAAATGAGCTATAACAGAAAAATAAAAATATCGGGTTATGGCTCATTTTTGTTTCTTGATTATTGATAGAACATTATATGACAGAAATTATTAAGCATGAGTGCGGTATAGCAATGGTGCGATTGTTAAAACCGCTCTCTTATTATCAAAAAAAGTACGGTTCATATTTATATGGGTTGAACAAGTTGTATCTTTTGATGGAAAAACAGCATAATCGGGGACAGGAAGGAGCCGGTTTAGCGTGCGTAAAGTTACATGCTCGCCCAGCCGAGGAGTTTATTTACCGTGAACGTGCCATCGGAACAAGTGCAATTCAAGAAATTTTCGCAAACATAAAGGACCAAATCAAGAACACTCCTCACGATACGGCAGATGCCGACTGGGCAGCCCTACATTTACCGTTTGCCGGTGAGGTTTATATGGGGCACTTACGTTATAGTACGACAGGACGTTCAGGCTTATCTTACGTACACCCTTTTTTGAGAAGAGGAAATTGGCGATCGAGAAATTTGTTACTGTGCGGTAACTTTAATATGACTAATGTAGATGAGATTTTTAATAGTATTGTCGCACAGGGGCAACACCCGCGTAGCTACGCCGATACTTTTGTCTTGCTGGAACAAGTCGGGCATGCTCTCGACATGGAGAATCAAAAGCTCTATGACCGATATAAGAAAGAAGGATTGGACGACATCGCAATAACAAAATCGATCGAGGAAAATCTTAATATTGCCGATATTCTCAAAAAGCCGGCTCGAATTTGGGATGGGGGATACGTGATTTGTGGAATGACGGGCAGTGGCGATATGTTTTCATTCCGCGACCCGCATGGCATACGACCGGCGTTTTATTATGCCGATGACGAGATTGTCGTCGTCGCATCTGAACGTCCGGTGATACAAACTACAATGAATCTATCCGTGGAGCAAGTCAAGGAATTACAGCCGGGAGAATGTTTGGTGGTAAACCGTAGGGGAAACATACACACAGAACAAATCCTGCCACCTCGAAATTACAGCGCCTGCTCATTCGAACGTATCTATTTTTCAAGAGGGAGCGATATCGATATTTATAAAGAACGGAAAGAATTAGGTCGATATTTGACTTCTCAAATATTGGAAAGCATTGATTATGACTTGGAGCATACTGTATTCTCATTTATTCCGAATACGGCCGAGGTCGCTTTTTATGGTATGCTCGAAGGCCTGAATAATTATTTGAGCGAGCAAAAATTCTATATGTTGCGCAATGCTACTGCTCCATTAAACGACAGTGAGTTAAAACATATACTTTCACTCAAAGTGCGTTCTGAGAAAGTCGCCATCAAGGATATAAAACTACGGACTTTCATCGCCGAGGGAGATACAAGAGACGATTTGGCTGCACATGTATACGATATTACTTATGGAACAGTACAAGCGGACATCGATAATTTGGTTATTATAGATGACAGTATTGTTCGCGGCACGACATTAAAACAAAGTATTATAAAAATATTGGACCGATTGCATCCCAAAAAGATAATCATCGTGTCATCTTCTCCCCAAGTTAGATTTCCAGATTGTTACGGCATCGATATGTCCCGAATGGGAGAATTTATCGCTTTCAAAGCGGCAATAGAATTACTGAACGACAGGGGAATGCAGCATATCATCGAAGATGTATACAACAAATCCAAAGCACAGCAAAATTTCCCCAAAAAACAGATAACCAACTATGTAAAAGAAATTTATGCACCTTTTACCCAAAAGGAAATATCGAAGAAAATAGCACGAATGTTAACTTCGGAAGATATTACTTCACAAGTGGAAATCATCTATCAAACATTAGAAGGGTTGCATCAAGCTATTCCTAACCACCCGGGTGACTGGTATTTTTCAGGAAACTATCCTACTCCCGGAGGAAACAGATTAGTCAATAATGCTTTTATAAATTTCGTTGAGGGAATAGACAATAAACGACAGTTATAAATAGATTCAGACAAACGGAAATAAAGCAGGATAAAATAGAAAATTATCCTGCTTTATTCCACAGTGTGCAAAAATATGTTATTATTTATACGGATTATAAATAATATACACAGAAAATAGAATAGAAATCGGAACAAATTACGAAATTTGCAATCGAAATTAACACGATAAAATTTTTAGTATGCGATTGTCCGATTTGCAAACAGGAGATAAAGCTGTTGTTGTTAAGGTATTAGGCTATGGAGCATTTCGAAAACGAATTATCGAGATGGGGTTCGTTCGGGGACAAACGGTGCTTGTCGAATTGAATGCTCCATTGAAAGATCCTATTAAATATAAAATAATGGACTATGAAATCTCTCTAAGACGCAGTGAGGCTTCATTAGTCGAAGTTATTACTCCCGAAGAAGCGAATCAACTCGAAAATCGACAGGGAGAAAAAAACAAACTAAATGTAGAAAGTTGGAAAACCGAGGAAGACGACTGTATAGAGAGAGCGCTTACCCAAAGTAGTAAAACAATAAATATAGCTTTGGTCGGAAATCCCAACTGTGGAAAAACATCTTTATTCAACGTTGCCTCCGGTGCACATGAGCATGTGGGCAATTATAGCGGCGTTACGGTCGATGCCAAAAAGGGATTTTTCGAATATAAAGGTTATCACTTCAACATATGCGATTTACCGGGTACATACTCTCTTTCGGCCTATTCTCCGGAAGAGCTATATGTTCGCCGTTATTTAAAAAATGAAATTCCCGATGTTATTGTCAATGTAGTCGTAGCTTCCAATTTGGAAAGGAATCTATATTTGACCACAGAATTAATAGATATGGATTACCGCATGGTGATTGCTCTGAATATGTTTGATGAATTGGAGCAAAGCGGTGGAAAAATCGACTATAAGCATTTGGGAAATATGATTGGAGTTCCTATTGTGCCCACCGTATCACGTTCTGGAAAAGGTGTAAATCAACTATTCGATACCATTATCGAGGTATATGAAGGCCGTGATGAGTCGGTTCGTCATGTTCATGTCGGTTTAGGGAAAGTAATCGAAAACAGTATTACCCCTCTAAAAGACTTATTAAAAAAAGACCCTACTTGTAACCGGGAATTCTCACCTCGATATTTAGCGATTAAGATACTCGAAGGAGATACGGAAGTCAAGCGAATGCTGGAAGGTTCCGAGTCCTATCCCGAATTGATGAATATCCGCAATGCAGAAGTCGAGAAAATAGAGGCAACGCTTAATGAAGACATAGAGTCGGCTATTGCCAATGAAAAGTATGGATTCATATCGGGAGCTTTGGCGGAAACATATAGACCGGGAGATAAAGAGGAAGCGAAAACGACTCGTATTATAGACTCTTTCGTCACAAATAAACTATTCGGGTTTCCTATATTTATTTTCTTGATGTGGCTGATGTTCGAGGCGACCTTTTCCATCGGGGCATATCCTATGGAGTGGATCGAAAATGGAGTCGCATGGTTATCCGAAATTATAGGTAATTATATGCCTTCTGGACCATTAAAAGATCTATTGATCGATGGTATTCTCGGAGGAGTAGGAGGGGTAATAGTTTTTCTACCTAACATTTTAATACTCTATCTGTTTATTTCGTTCATGGAAGACTCAGGATATATGGCTCGGGCCGCTTTTATCATGGATAAAATCATGCACAAAATAGGGTTGCACGGAAAATCTTTTATTCCTCTTGTTATGGGATTCGGGTGTAATGTGCCAGCCATTATGGCGACCCGGACTATCGAGAGTCGTAGCAGTCGATTGATAACCATTCTTATAAACCCATTTATCTCGTGTAGTGCCAGAATACCTATTTACATTTTGTTGGTAGGTACTTTTTTCCCTCAATACGCTAGTCTGGTATTTATAGGACTGTATTTATTCGGAATTATTGTTGCGGTTATTACGGCCAAATTGATGCGCCGTTTCTTCTTTAAAGTAGATGAAACACCCTTCGTCATGGAATTACCACCATATCGTATGCCGACAGCGAAAGCTACTTTTCGCCACATGTGGAATAAAGCCGAACAATATCTACGCAAAATGGGTGGGGTTATATTAGTTGCCTCTGTCATCGTGTGGTTTTTAAGTTACTATCCACGTCCCAAAGCCTCTTATGAAAGAGAACTTACTCCTCATGAGCAAATGGAACAACAAAGCAATTCTTATTTAGGGAAAATAGGCCAAGCTGTTACCCCCCTTGTGGAACCACTGGGCTTTAATTGGAAAGTAACGACTTCTTTACTTTCTGGGACAGCAGCCAAAGAATTGGTGGTAAGCACACTCGGTGTATTATATTCCGAAAGCGATGCCGGCGAAACCATATCTTTGTCTCAAAAAATATCACAACCGAATCCTGTTACGGGAGTTCCCGATTTCACACCGTTAGTAGCGCTTTCCTTTATGGTATTTGTATTACTGTATTTCCCGTGTATAGCCTCTGTCATTGCGGTAGCCAAAGAAGCGGGAAGTTGGAAATGGGGGGCATTTACGGTGTTATACAATACAGGAGTAGCTTGGATCGTTTCATTCTTAGTCTATCAAATAGGACTACTAATTATTTAGTATGGATAAACAAACATTTTTGTCGTCTTATGAAAAAGACGGATATCAGGTCATTGATTCATTTATATATGACGATATAAAAACATTTTTAGAGAGAAACAAACCTCGTAAAAATCATATAATTTGGATCGTTTTCATAAGCGGGTTCTTCATACTGTTTTTTATAGGATTCGCTATGGGAAAACTATGGTCCGATTCGTTATCTTTCTCACAATTCGGGATACAGATATTGAAATGTGTCGTATTTTCTATTCTGGGTTGTGCTCTGATAATTCCGGTACATGAATTTATTCATTGGATTGCATACAAAAAAGAGGGTGCTAATGATGTACGTTTTGGAGCCATCTGGAAGTCATTTGTGTTTTATGCAGCCGCACATAATTTTGTGGCCGATTATAAAACTTTTCGACGAATAGCTCTCGCACCCTTTTATATCCTATCGGTATTATTGATACTATTACTTTTGTCACCAGTATCTTTATGGGGAAAAATCTCGATCGCCGCAATATTATTGTTTCACATCGTTTCTTGTTCTGGAGATTTATCTATGTTATCTTATATGAAGCGATACAAACGCCGTAATGTTATTACCGTCGATGATATCGATAACCGTTTTACTTATTTTATGGAAAAATAAATTATGAATTCAACGATTCAATCTTTAATAGTAGGTGTTATCCTCTTAATAGTTGTATTTTATGTTATACATAAGATATTCAAGATGGTACGAAATCGCAAGTCGCCAATTTCTGCTTGTTGCGGGTGTAACAAGCCTTGCAAGGTCGAAAAAATAGATAAGAAAAGATAGAAAAAAATAAGCTCGAATATTGGAAAATAGAAAAATATAATATACCTTTGCACTCGCAATCACTCAAAAGAATAAGGGTTCCTTGGCCGAGTGGTTAGGCACCGGTCTGCAAAACCGTTTACGGCAGTTCGATTCTGCCAGGAACCTCTAAAAAAACTCACTGCAAGTGAGTTTTTTTATTTTTAAATCAATCCCAAAAACGCCAAGCGAATCGTTTCATATCTACATATCCCTTTGGTGTAAACGATATTCCTTCTCGGGATAATAGTTCTTTCTGCTCAATCCAGTCGGGGACAAGTCGTCCTTGACAATTAACGACCCGATGACAAGGGATATTCAGGTTTTTAGGAACAAGTTTTAATGCTCGTCCTACCAAACGGGCATGCTGGGGATACCCCATTAAAACAGCGATACTTTTATATGTTATCACTGTTCCTGATGGAACTTGACTAACTATGTTATATACTTGTTCGTAAAAATCGTCGGGAACACAAGACATAAGCGTGGCTATAAATCCTTATACAAAGGAATATCGGGTAAAAATGTATAACTATTGGTGGTATAATTTATATGGCAACAATAATGTTTCATACCATTAGAAACAAACAAATAGCTCACTTGCAATACAAGATTATATCGAACGATCTGATCGAAAGTTTTTTGTGTAATCTCGACATGAGGCGCTTTATATTCCGCTATACACAATGGATTCCCGTTTCGATCATAAACAATCGTATCACATCGGCGATTACATTTGTTGAGAGTCAAAGAAATTTCATTCCCGATTAACCCGCGAGGAAATTCTTTTTGATTAACAAGGTAAGCAACAAAATGTTGCCTGACCCATTCTTCGGGAGTCAAGATTACATATCGCCTTCTCAATTCATCGAAAATAAGAATCTTATCTTTTTCTCGTTTTACTTTATAGGGATACGGCGGTAGATTTAACT
>PPYE01758859.1_pt1 | contig 26913 bp, 14 predicted proteins | sample 1559881 | NCBI WGS metagenome assembly PPYE01 (sample SAMN08240022, study PRJNA423297) | Human gut metagenome, whole genome shotgun sequencing project. | reverse complement strand
GTATAACATTGTGGAATTAAACGACAAGCTCTTGGCAGAGCTTAAGGTCATTGCAAAAGAAATGGGCTTGAAAAAAGTCGACGCCCTGAAAAAAGAAGACTTGATTTATAAAATTTTGGATCAGCAAGCCATAGACATTGCTGGCAAAAAAATGGCGGCAAAAGCTGAGGAGGCAGCTCCTAAAAAGAAAAAGACAACCCGGGCAGAGACTAAAAAAGCTCCTGAAAAAGAAGCGGCAGTCGGGCAACCGGTGCAGGACGTTGTCAAAGAAACGGCTGCTGAAGTAGTAGAAGAGGCAAAAGCTAAACCTGTAAAGAAAGCTCGCAGCAGTAAGTCCGTCCAAAAGGACAAAACCCTCGAAGCCTCGCCGGTACCTGTAGCTGATGAAGTACAGAATCCTGCCCAAGAACAGTCGGCGGTAGAAAAAAAAGCTGAGCCGACGAAAGTTAAAAAGACACATTTTGCTCATCCGGCATTGAAAGATCAGGTGGAACTGCAATTGCCTTTGAACGAAGAACCCGCCTCTGCCGACCTTGTAAAAAAAGAAGAAGCTCCCGCACAAGAACCTGCCGTAGAAGAAAAGAGTGAACCCGCTCGCCCTGTTATACAGAAAGTAAAGAAAACAATTATACGTAAAGTCGTTTCCGAACAGAAACCTGCAAATGCTCAGAACGCTGACCAGCAAACCGCGTCGGACCAATCGGCAACACCGGCTCAAAATAACGATTTCCAACCGCGTGAACGTAGACAATATGACTTGAATATCCCGACTCCGGGTACTTCACATTTGCAAACTTTCTTCCCCAGAAGCGAACGCCAGCGCTTTGTACCTCGCAATCAACAACAACGGTACATTAATAATAATAACAACAATAACAACCAGGCCAATACAAACGAACAGTCTGTTCCGGTTCAACAACCTCAAAACAATCAGGCGCAGGCTAATAATCAGAACAACAATGTTACCGTTGAACCTAAAGTGGTGGAGAAATCTTACGAATTCGAAGGAATACTTACCGGAAGCGGAGTTCTCGAAATGATGCCCGATGGTTACGGATTTTTACGTTCTTCCGATTACAATTACCTGACATCCCCTGATGATATATATGTTTCTCAATCCCAAATCAAACTCTTTGGTTTGAAGACCGGAGATGTTGTAGACGGCCCTATTAGACCGCCGAAAGAAGGAGAGAAATATTTCCCGTTGGTAAAAGTGGAGAAAATCAACGGACGCTCACCCGAATATGTACGTGACCGTGTCCCCTTTGACCATCTGACACCATTGTTCCCCGAAGAAAAGTTCGATTTGACTTCAGGCCGTTATGGAAACATTTCTACCCGTGTAGTAGATATGTTCTCTCCCATAGGTAAAGGTCAGCGGGGACTTATTGTAGCACAACCCAAAACCGGTAAAACGATGTTGTTGAAAGACATCGCGAATGCTATTTCGGAAAATCATCCCGAAGTTTTCATGATAATACTGCTTATCGACGAACGACCCGAGGAGGTGACCGATATGGCACGGAGTGTGAAAGCCGAGGTTATATCTTCTACTTTCGATGAGCCGGCCGAACGGCACGTAAAAGTAGCCAGCATCGTTCTCGAAAAAGCAAAACGTATGGTTGAGTGCGGGCACGATGTCGTGATATTGTTAGATTCCATCACACGTTTGGCTCGAGCTTATAATACAGTTTCTCCGGCATCGGGTAAGGTCTTGTCGGGAGGTGTCGATGCCAATGCATTGCACAAGCCCAAACGTTTTTTCGGTGCAGCACGTAATATCGAGAACGGAGGTAGTTTGACTATTATTGCAACAGCCCTTACCGATACAGGCTCTAAGATGGACGATGTGATTTTTGAAGAGTTCAAAGGTACCGGCAATATGGAGTTGCAGTTAGACCGTAAATTGTCCAATAAGCGTATTTTCCCGGCAGTAGATATTACAGCCTCCAGTACTCGTCGTGACGATTTGTTGCTCGACAAAGACACATTGAATAGGATGTGGATATTACGCAAATACCTCTCGGATATGAATTCTTTGGAAGCGATGGAATTTATTAAAGACAAGATGGAAAAGACCTCATCGAACCAAGAATTGCTGTTGTCTATGAACGACTAATTGGTAAATAAATATATGGGAAAGAGTCTGACCGTTAATCGGGTTCAGGCTCTTTTTTTATCTTATCTGGAGAAATGTATATAGCTTTCTTATTGATAATAAGATATTTGAATGAGCAACTTCCCCTCTTGAGAGGGGATTAAAGGGGTGTGTTATGGTGAGATGTGTGACTTAAATAGGTCTGAGCGAGATGCTGCCAAAGGTTGTGAAATGTGACTTAGAACCGGAGTCAATTTTGAGGATTTGAAAGATAATAGCGGGTTATTTGACGAAGGAAAATACAAAGAAGGCCTGATAAAATCCCTTGTATCGGAAAATTAAAATGTAAAGAAGATTTCACGAAAATCGAGTACAATGTATATATAATTAATACTATATTTGTTCTTCAGAGCAACACCCCGTTTCAATTCTTTAAGGATGTTTTTTCAGTTTTTTGCAAAGAGAATACAATCTGTTTGACGAAAGAAAATGGAGAACTAACCGAACACTTTTATTAGATTTAAGCGGGTCCTAAGCATATAACAAGTCAATATAATTTATTATGAAACGTACGTGTACAATCCTTCTTTTTTTTCTTTTCTGCTTATGTGAAGCAAGTTTTGGATATGGCGTTGTCACAACCAGGAAATTGATGCTGGAAAATAAAGTCCGGCAATTGGATGAGCAGATAAACACGACAAAAGACGAAGCCTCGAAAAAGTCACTGGTTATACAAAGGGATGCGCTCCGGAAAGAGTTGGATAAAATCATTGCGGCAGAGGAAAAAGAAACCGCAAAGAGTACTTCCGATTTTTCGGAATTAGATGACTTTATGGCTCCCATAAAGATGTCGGCATCTCTTAAAGAAAAGTATAATGCCGATAAGGTAAGCTATCAGACCAAAGACGATTATTCTTGGTATGAAATTACAGTAGGAGAGAAGATGGGAGCATGTGGTTCCGATGGGAAAGAAATAATTGCTCCGAAATACAGTATGGTGACAGGAGAAGTGGCTGGCAATTGGTTATGTTTCGAGTGCACTGACCCTACTTATACAAAAAAATGCATTTATCGTGCAGACGGTAAAGTGATACTGCCCTGTGATGAATATGAATATGTATCCATTTCCGGTCCATACATAATAATAGAAAAAAAGTCTCCGGAGACCAAGACGAAAACGTGCAGTGTCCGCGATACCGACGGCAAGACAATCATATCGCCCGGTAAGTACGATTTTATCGGTTATCATAAAAAAGGAAACTATTTTTCAGTGCAAAAATTTGTCAATCATGTAGCCAAATGTGGAGTATGTGACATAAGCGGAAAAGAAATTATTCCATGCCTGTTTTACTGGGCCGGATATTCCTCAAAATATAAGCGTATCATGGTGGCAGAAGACAGTGAAAATGTAATGACCTATCAGGAATATCTGACCTCTCGAGAAGGTAATGGTTTAGCTTCCTCCTCGCGGTCGTCATCTGCTAAACCGTTGAAAAATACGCTGAAAAATGATGAGCAAATCGTGAAAAATTATATAAATCAGGGAAACAGCAGTGCGGCATTGGGGTATTTGAAAGAAGTTTTGAAAAGTAATTACCCGTCCGATGCTGATACCCAATTTGGATATGCCACATTGATACAGGATATAATTGTCGGATTGGGAAAAGAAGGTTTGGGTGCAGTTGCCTCTATGAATCTGGCCGCATCCATGTCGAATACGTTCAATACCAATGAAGCCAACACATTACAAGTACAATTGCTTGCACTTGCTGCCTCCAAAGGGCATGAAGGAGCAAAACTTATGCTCCAGTTAAAATCAGCTATGGCAGGTAATGGGAATATCAATTACAATAACAACAATGTACCGATAAACAACAGTAATAATAGCGGCTCTTCTGTTACGCAAAGTAGATGTAGTTTGTGCGGAGGCAAAGGTTGGATTGCCGGTTCCAAGACTCCTACATATGGCAATATGGGTACATATTGGTGTGACGAATGCCGTAGAGAAGTACCCCAATCGCATAGCCACGACCGGTGTCCCTCATGTGGAGGCAAAGGTTATACAACGGGTATCAGATAGTTTTCGGTTCGTATTTGTTAGAGAGCAGAGGTACTCTGTCCTGAAGGTAATTATGTCTGTTGATTTGTCGAGACAGGGCTTTTCTTATCTTTGCTTTCCGCAATTTCTACCAGATATACACCGATACAAATCGCTAAGATAGCAATCATCTGTGTCCAGCTGAACCGGTCTTGCCCGATAGAAAGAGAGACTATCGTAGCTACGATAAGTATAAGATAACCGTAAATAGCCACGAGAGTAGTAGATAAATATTTGAGCCCTATCGGAATCAACATGTAACTGATGACGGTAGGGAATATAAGCACGAACAACAGTATTCCGAGAGGCAACCAATGTATAGGTTGTGCCAGGATAGGGGCGTCGAAACCGGTAATGGCTGTGACTATCAAACTCGAAACGGCAGCTCCGGTAAATGTATATTTCAATAACGTGAATGTCCCGGACGACTTGAGCAACCGGTTGCTTAAAACCAGATAAACGGCATATATCATGGAGCTGAGCAGACATAGAAGGTTTCCCGTGAATGCGTCAGATGCCAAATCGTCGCTCTTTTGAGTAGAGATACAGAGCAAGGCCCCTCCCAGTCCTACCAGAATCCCGATAATCTTCATCTTGGTGATACGTTCTCGAAAGAAAAGAACCGCTATGGCAAAGACCCATATCGGCTGCAGTGAAGAAAATATGGAACTCGAAACCGGTGTAGTCTTGCTGAGCCCTGTAAGGTAGAAAAACATGAATCCATATATTCCTAATGCCCCCAAAAGAAACAATATACCTTTTTCTTTACGGGTGGTATTTTCTTTAGGTACAAAAAAGCCGATTATCCAGAATGCAATAGCGGCAAAAGTACACCTTAGTGTAACTCCCGTTAGAGGACTTATCCATAAAGGTAACAAATATTTCAGCGCATTCATATTCAATCCGCTGAATGTTTTCGAAATGACCATGCAGATGTTGGCTTCGGTTTTCTTATTTTTCACAGACTAAAAAATTTATTTTTTCTGTTAGAACAAATAAACTTCAGGCTTTGTTCCGTCATAGTATTCCCAAAAAGCAGTACATGGCTATAATAAAAAACGACCTGCTCACAATAACGTGACCAGGTCGTTTGGCTTTTATTATTGATGTAATTGTACTTTTAAGCAAAAGCCAATATCATGAGCTGGGCAGTCAGTACCCTTAAAAACATCGTCAGAGGATACACTGTCGAATAAGCTACGGCCGGAGCATCATTGCTGGCTACCTTATTGGCATATGCCAATGCGGGAGGGTCTGTATTGCTGCCGGCAATCAGTCCCATTAAAGTAAAATAATTGAGCTTGTAATGCCAGCGGCCGATGGTTCCGATAATCAACAGAGGTATGATTGTAATAAGAAATCCCCACAATACCCATAACAGACCGTCTCCATTCACTACCGTATCCACAAAACCGCCACCGGCAGTCAACCCTACACTGGCAAGGAAAAGACAGATACCGATTTCACGTATCATGAGGCTGGCGCTGGTCGAGGTATAAGTGACCAGTTTGAATTTGTATCCGAAACGACCGATAAGAATAGCCACGACCAGAGGGCCGCCTGCCAATCCTAATTTCATGGATGAGGACATACCGGGTATGGCAAGAGGTATACTACCTAAGACAATACCCAACAAGATACCTACGAACAAAGTAATCATATTAGGTTCGTTCAGACGTTTCATGGAGTTACCCAATCTCTCGGCCAGGCGGTTGATGTCTTCAATCTTTCCTACTGCCGTCAACCGGTCGCCTACCTGTAAAGTCAGATTAGGATTGGCAACAAGGTCTACACCGGCACGGTTGAGGCGGGTGACGTTCAGCCCGTAACCCATGCGCAAACGGAGCGAACCGATTTTGCGGCCGTTAAATTCCGGCTTGGTGACTAATATACGACGAGAAACGACCGGAGCGGGAATCGCTTTCCAGTCCATCTCTACCGGTTTCCCGATAAAAGCTTTCAGGGCATCTTCATCCTGTACCGACAAAACAGTTAGAAGAAGGTCTCCCTCTTCGATAACCGTATCCGATTTGGGGATGATAACCTCGTCATTCTTTTTCTTAATACGCGAAATGACAAAATTACGTTCGATAATATGTGCCATATCCAGCACTGTACGACCGAAAATCAGAGGATTTTCCACTTTATAAGTCACCAGATGAGGGGTGAGCAAACTTTCTTTATTTTCTTCCTCTATTTCTTTCGTTTCTTTATCCAGTTTTACCTTAAACAAAGCTCTGATTATCAACATAGAACCAATGATACCTACAACACCTAACGGATACGCGGCCGCATATCCCGAAGCGATTTCCGGTACGACATCCAGCTTTCCGTCAAAATGTAATTGAGCCAATGTTTGTTGTGCAGCACCGAGTCCCGGTGTATTGGTTACCGCTCCCGAAAGGATACCTACCAACATAGGCATTTCTATACGACCATTAGCTATAAGATAGATGGCAAATGCCACGACAATATTAAGCAACACGATGCCGGCTGCCAGCATATTCAGTCGCATACCTCCTTTTTTGAAAGACGAGAAAAATCCGGGTCCCACCTGTAGACCGATGGAATAGACGAAAAGAATAAGTCCGAATTCCTGCAAAAAGTGCATGATATTCTTTTCTCCGACAAATCCGAAATGCCCGGCGACAATACCGACAAATAACACAAATGTAACACCCAGGGAAATTCCGAAAAATTTCATTTTCCCCAAATATACCCCTAAAGCTATCACAAACGCGTATAGAAATACGGTATGCGCGACCGACTCAGTGGTAAACAGAAGATTTTCAATCCAAGTCATTTTTATATTATTGTATAAATTAAGTTCAGGTACACCTCTCGGAAATTTTATAATTTTCCGTCTCTACTATACTTGAAATCCGATAATTCACATACCTCTCTATGAAAAATTACCTTTACATAAACAGCGTGCAAAGGTAATTATATTTAATCAATAAGACAATATAAATAATAATGAATCTTTGACAATACCAATATTATTATAGTTTCGCTAAATCCTTTATGGCAAAAATGAGAGCAAATTACCGGTTGGGAACTCACTCCGGTCTGCCGAAGTTGAAAATAGGAGAGGGCACTCGGGCCTGGTCCAATATTTTTTCGAGTTCTTTTACCTTTTGAGGATATTGTCCGGCCAGGTTATGGTCTTCATGTATATCATTGCTCAAGTCATATAGCTCGATAATCGTCTTCCCGACGATAGGCTGTTTTATCAGCTTCCAGTTATCTTTTCGGAGAGCCACCCTGCCGTTTTGCTCATGAAATTCCCAGTAGAGATAATCATGTTTTTTTTGCCCATCCTTTGACAATAGGGTAGGAAGGAATGATATGCCATCTCCCGATTGAGGCAGTTTGGTGCGGGTAAGTTCAGCTAGTGTCGGCATTACATCCCAGAAAGCCGAAATGTGGTTGGTTCTGGTTTCCGGTTTTATCAAGCCAGGACACCATGCAACCATCGGAACCCGGATACCCCCTTCATATACATCTCGTTTGAGACCTTTGAGCGGGCCGTAACTTTTAAAATAATCGGGATTGGCCCCGCCCTCCTGATGAGGGCCGTTGTCACTGGTAAAGATAACGATTGTATTTTTATCGATACCCAGCTCTTTCAACTGGGCTATTACCTCCCCTACATACATGTCGAGACGGGTAACCATGGCGGCAAAGGAAGCGTATGGCTTCTCCGAAGGATAATAACCTCTTTGGCCGTTGTACGGAATCTCTTCGAAGGCATTCTCATACATTCTATAAATGGAATCGTGAGGTAAGTTCAACTCGGCGTGAGGTAAAGTATATGTCAGCATGGCGAAAAAAGGCCTGTCCTTATTTTCTTGTATAAATTGTAATGCATGTGCATGGATAGAATCCTGTACATAGACCTTCCGTTCATTGTTCCTGTTCCCGTCAAATATGACTTTATTTTCATTGTGCCATAAATGGTCTTGATAATAACTGTGGGCCTGCCTCTGGCAGTTATACCCATAAAATTCGTCAAATCCCATTTTGTTGGGAGTCGACATAGAACCCGGATACCCCAATCCCCATTTACCGAAGATGCCAGTTGCATATCCTGCCGATTTCATAAGCCGGCCCAATGTATATGTCGTTGCCTCCATGGGCTGTTGTCCCTCAGGCTTTATCTCTTTATTACCTCGTATTTGTGAATGTCCTGTATGCAATCCCGTCATAAGAGAACAACGGGACGGCGCACTTACCGTGCATCCGGCATAGTGTTGGGTAAACAACATACCCTCTTGTGCCATTCGGTCTATATGGGGAGTCTTTATTTTATCCTGACTGTAGCAACCTATATCTCCGTAACCGAGGTCGTCAGCAAGAATATAAATGACATTAACCGGGTTTTCACGATGTTTCTCAGCTTTGAGAAGTGTAGCATTTGCGATTAGAGCACTACCGATAAAAAGAAATTCTTTCCGCATGATATTAAATACTGAATTATGAAGAGCCGGCTTAAACAGACTCTGAAGTTTTTCCGCTACGAATATAATCATTTTATGTGATAAACCCCTGAGTATTCTAAGAGTTTGTCTAAATTTTGACTGGGTCAGCATTGAGAGTTCTTTTCAGGGATATTTTTCTGAATTTAAGAAGATGATAGCAGTCCATTTGGTAAATACGGACGAAAAAGAACACCCTTAAAAGAAAGTGTAAAAAGGACTTGGCAGAAGTTACTTTTATCGGAAAATTTAGACAGGGCCTTAGAAACAATGCAGCGAGAACATTTGTTATATAACTATGAGAATAAAGTCATTATAAAAAATACATCTATGAAAGCAAAAAAAAATATACCGTTCCTTATGCTGGGTATTGGCTTGGCTATCTGTGTAGAACAACCACGAGCCTGTACGCGAGCCGTTTATTTGGGCCCGGATCACATGATAGTGACTGGACGAACCATGGATTGGAAAGAAGATCCCCAGTCAAACATATATATGTTTCCGAGAGGAATGCAAAAAAGAGGCGCAATAACGGAAAATACAGTGAAATGGACCTCCAAGTACGGAAGTGTCGTGACTGCCGGATACGATATAGGAGTATGTGACGGAATGAACGAAAAAGGATTGGTTGCCAATTTGCTCTTTCTGACAGAATCTTCATATAAGAGAGAAAACGATAATCGCCCCATAATGGGACTGAGCATATGGACCCAGTATGTGCTGGATAATTTTTCCACAGTAGAAGAAACAGTTGCTGAATTAAAAAAAGAGCTGTTCAGAATCGATGCACCCGACCTGCCCAATGGTTACAAATCTACTTTGCACTTGTCCGTTTCCGATGCATCAGGGAATAGTGCGATTTTTGAATATATTGACGGCAATCTGATAATACATCAAGGTAAGGAATGTCAGGTGATGACCAATTCACCTACATATGACAAGCAACTGACGTTAAATGATTATTGGAAACAAATAGGAGGTATGGTGATGTTGCCGGGGACAAATCGCGCATCCGACCGTTTTGTCCGGGCATCGTTTTATATCAATGCCTTGCCGCTCACTCCGGACTTTCGCTTGGCAGTAGCCGGGGTATTTAGTGTAATGCGGAACGTTTCCGTCCCGTTGGGGATATCCGTCCCCGAACAGCCCAATATTGCCTCGACACGTTGGCGTACGGTATCAGACCAAAGAAACAAAGTCTATTATTTCGAATCTACATTAAGCCCCGATATATTTTGGGTCGATTTGAAAGATATGAATTTTGCTCCGGGCAGTCCGGTAAAAAAATTATCCTTGACACAAGGAGAAATCTATGCAGGAAATACGGCAAAAGACTTTAAAGACAGTAAATCCCTGACTTTTTTATTCGGAATTTAAGACTGGTTTGGAGAAATTTTTACACGACATACCCCGTTTCCCGAAAAAGGAGGCGGGGTATGTCGTGAGTAGAGCCGCTTAAAAATAGTAAATAGCCAGACCCAAGATTCGCAAGTTGGTAACGGCATGCGTATTGCCGACCCTTCCTGTCGACATATTTATATCGCCATAATAAGCCGTTGTACAATTCAGTTCGATACCGGCTTTCCAGTGAGGGAGAACGTATGCAAAATGCGCGGCACCGCATACCATCTGGTCTACATCCAGAGCACTCCCGTAACGACCGTTGTCGACGTTGGCAAGAGATTGTGACGTTCCCAGATTCTTGGCATATCCGCCATAAATGCCTACCTGGTATTTAGTCCCGTATACAGCATTTACCCATGTTGAAGAAGTCCTGTAAGGAGTATATTTACGGCTTCCGTTAGTGGGATCTTCCGAAGTTACACCATAACCACCGGGAACAGATAAGTGGCAAAGGTTTTTCCCATATACCGTTTTGGCTGCCAGTCGGTATTTAGATTCGGTATATTTTATCTGAGCGACAAACGAAGTCGTCGTAATGCGCTCATTTACCTTGAATGTCTTGGATACCCCTTCTCCTTCTACGATTTGTGTTACGGTCGCTTCCGTACGAGGTTTTAGAGAAATCATTTCGACACCCACTCCGGCCAGAAATTTATTCTTATGAAAATCGATTCCCGCAAACAATTCCGGTATCATTCCGTTTTTCAAATATTCGGCATTTTTCCCTTTAGGACCGGTCGACTGGTATATCAATTGGTAAATAGCCGAGGCAGTTGCCGTAAAATATGTATGGTTATACCGATATCGCAATTGCGGGCTGCGGTTGAACGGCTGGAACGGAGCTCCGGTAGAAAGATTCAGCACAGTAGGCGATACCTCTCCGAAAAGCGGGTGCCATGTTTGCCCGATAAGCAATGAAGAATGAGACCAGGCCAGATTGATATACGCTTGTCGTATACGCAACATGGTAGTACTGGACGAGAAACCTCCAAAGTCAGTCTCTATTTTAGCCGAGGTTTCAGCACCCCATATCCGTGGGCCGGTGACATCTAAGCCCAGACGAGTACAGAATGTGTAGAATGAGCCGCTGGGCTTTGCATTCAAATCCTTTCCGTCCGCATCATAAACCGTATTTTTGGGAAAAAGATAAAAGTTGTCAGATACCGTAGTCTCATTATTACGAGTATCATAAAATAAGTCGGCCCTTACAAAGCCATAAAAATTATACGTAAAATTTTTTCTTTGAGTAAACGCCGGAATACAAAATACCGCACTAAAAAAAAGCAATAACCCCCGTTTCATAATCATATATGGATGATAAAATGTCCTTTTATTTTTCGGGTGCAAAGGTAGACATATTTTGCTGTATAAACTTAGAGCTTATCCATATTTTATAGAAATATTTTTGCAAAACGTCCTCTTTGGGCTTATAAATACCTCAAAAACCGATAGGTTGTTCTATGTCTGCCTCTAATTGGCGATAAAGTCGTTAGATGACAATAACCTCAAAAGCCCCCCCTATTACATACTTTGAAACACCGGATATTATGCAATAATTATAACAATACACCAATCGGTTACGACTGTTTTTTATAAAAAATACCCCGTCTTTTTACCAAGAATTTGGATAGATGATTTTGTGACAATCTTAAACGTGTACAAAATAAAAGATATTATCGCCTGTTTTTTATACATGCAGCTCCAGGACAAAACGACATCCCCGTGTATACGAAGTATCAAGAGTAAGGCTGCCATTCATCTTTACGGCGATTAGAGAACATATAGGCAAACCCAGCCCGTCGCCCTGAGTCAAATCCTTTATTTCGGCAAACGGTTTGAACAAATTTTCCTGACGTTCTGCAGGAATACCGGGGCCGTTATCCGTCACAATAAATTGATGCGTATGAGCACCTCTCTTTTTATAATCGAGCATTATTTTGCCCGATTGAGTGTGTATTGCCGCATTTGCCAACAAGTGAGAAAGTATTTTTTCGAGTTGGACAGGGTTGGTCTTTACCTGCATATTTATGGCGTTTACCATGACCGAGACCCCCGGTTGTACTTTATCTCTTACGCTGTTCATTACCGATTCGCAAAAGCGGTTGGCATTTATCATTTCCATTTCGTAAATATCGGATAATGAATTTTCCAGTGACGAGAGCTCCTGTATATCATCACTGAATTTTTTCAAGGCATTTATCTGTCTCTGCATTTGTATCGATTGAGCCTCGGCAATATCCGACAATGACTCTGCACTTGCCGACAAGCTATCCAGTGTAGGGCCCATCTGAGCAGAAATATTTTGGATAAATTTAGTTTTCAATTCATTATGGTCATTGGCTATAGAGATGTTCTTTTTGAGTTTTTTATTGCTCAGAACAAATCGCAATAAAACAAAAATGATGACAACCAATGCAGCCGAAAGAATGGCAATGACAGTACATAGCCCGATAATTGTATATTGCCGGGTTTTGAGCGAACTATCTTTTTCTTGTATAGTCTCTAAACTCTTGTCATATTTTTGTTTGAGAACATTCAGTTCATCCTGAGCCGTAAGTATTTTTACCGAATCGGCCCATACCATAAAATTCCGGTACGTACGGTCCATAAAAGAGACATTGTTAGCCTTTCGGGCAATAGATATCAGATTTCTGTAGCAATCATTTATTTTTTCGTACTCTTTTTGAGACTTGTACTCAGAAATAAGCTGTTTAAAATAAGTATCCCCCTGGGTATTTTGCCCGAATGTATAATAATAATTAGCTTTAGCGTACAGCAGAGCTCTATTTAATTCAGAGCTTTGTGAAGCTTGGGCAATCTCTTCCAGCCTATCCAGTTGCACCTTGGCTTGAGCTGCGTTCTTAAGAGATATATACATCAGGAAACGTTCTTTAGTGACCAGAAATTTCAAATCAGGAAACGCCTTATTCTGTTTTTGCTCACCCTCCCGGATACGTTGGTCCATGTCCCGGCACAAATCAAAAGCCTCTTTATATAAATTCTCACGTGTAAATAACGAGTTAGCTTTGATTCCGCATTCGATGGCCTTCGTATAGTTCCCCTGATTGGCAAAAGCCCCGTAAGCCAGTTTGAACAAATAACGAGCTTTGATATATTCCTTTTGGCTTAAGCTGCTTTCAGCCTGTTTTACCCATTCATTGGCATTATTTGCTGTATTTTGGCTATATGAGATAGTGCATATATATAGAAAAACCGAGAATATAAAAAACTGTATTTTCATAACAAAGAAATTTTAACTGTAACAAAGTTAATATTTATTTGCAATGATAATTATCTTATATCGGCAATTTTTCAGAAGAAAAATCTTTCATCATCCCAGAGTAAACTCCTTGAAAATTTAAATGATGTTAAACGAAGAAATTTTATGCTATGAAATTATGTTTTATAACATAAAACCGCTTATATTTGCATTGTGTTTTTCATGGTATTAGATTTAAGGTTAACGAAGATTGGTTGTCGTGAGACAACCTTTTCTTTTTTATATACTCTCCTTATTGTATAGAATTGATGAACATTTCATACACTGTTATATAATAAAGAGAAATGTCTTTGCTCTTAGGACCCATCCAAATTTTGTACAAGTCAGTTTAGTGAGTTTTTTCGAGGATATTTTTTATGAGGAGAATAATAGGCTATCTGATAAATAAAAAAAGACCGGATAATATTTTTATTCTAAGATTAGACGATGAACTGTAATGTACGTCTAAAATTAAAGTGGCATAGAATATTTGACTATGATACACTTTGAGCAAATCCACAAAATTATCATAATGGTTCTTCGTCGCACGAGTTAAAAAGTACTGATTAGGAGAGTGGTAAGAGGAAGTTGGTTTCGATAATGGGAACGTCCGTATCTGGAAAGTCCACATTATTGAATATATTGGTATCTTGGATGATTATGATTCGGGTAATTATTATTTGAATGATGGACTTGTCAAAAATTTGTCAGAGGCTAAAACTGCTGAATACTGTATTCAATCATTTAATATCTTTTAAAATGCAATGGAGAATGTCGTTCTTCCTTTATATTATCGATGTGTGTCGTGTAGAAAAATATTCCCATTCGTTTCTTTATCGTTTAGAAATTAAATAAACGTTTTAGCATATTAATAGTTTAATATGCAATTTTTTACGAAAAAAATTGGTTTTATAAAAAAAAATTTTCATATTTGCGATGTATTGCTTGACTTGAATAGAATATCATGAATGTCACGATTAAAGATATTGCCTCATATACAGGACTTTCCATTTCTACTGTATCCATTGTTTTGAATGGGAAAGCTTCAAAAAATCGTATTAGTGAAGAAACTGCGATTAGGGTGAGAGAAGCAAAAGAAAAATTGCAATATAAGCCGAATTTGTTGGCAAGTAGCCTTAGACGAGGATTTACTAATATCATAGGAATGGTCATATCTGATATATCTAATCCCTTTTTCATGAAAGTGGCTCGAGTTATAGAACAAGAAGTTGCCGGTTATGGATATCGTGTTATGGTTGTAGGTTCTGATGAAAATGATGAAAAATGTATTCAGATGATCGACAGTTTTTTAAATTTTAAAGTGGATGGTATGATTCTTGCCGTTAGTGAAGGTGTAAAGGAGAAGATAAAACATCTGATAGAACAACAGATTCCTTTTGTTTTATTAGACCGTTACTTTAAAAAGGTTAGTGCCAATATGGTGGTCATGGATAATTACAGGTCATCATACGAGGCCGTAGACCATCTTATAAAACGGGGACATAGGAAGATTGCAACATTTAGATATGAAACCAATATGCAGCATATGTTGGACCGGTTTGATGGCTATAAAGCTGCTTTGAAAGACAATGGAATACGATATAGTAAAAGACTTACACCCTTGATCCCATTTTCAGGAATAGATAAGACTGTTGTAAAAGAAAATATAAAATATTTAATCGAAACAATCCAGGCCGATGCCATTTTTTTTCAGACCAATCAAACGGCAATCCCCGGCATGCAAGCTATTTTTGATTTGGGATATGATATTCCTGGGCAAGTGAGCGTTGTTTGTTTTCATGATAACGAATTTTTTAGCTTGTTAAAACCTTCTATTACAGTATTATGTCAACCGATAGAGGAGATGGGCAAAGAATGTGCTCATATTCTATTGCAAAATATGAGAGAAGAAGTTCAAAAGTCAGTAAAACAAGTTTATTTGACATCAAAATTGATTGTTCGAGAAAGCTCATAATTTTTTTTGATTTTGCTAAAACGTTTATTCTATTTAATACTCTGATTATAATACATATATATATAATGCTATGATAAAAAAAATAAATTATTGGCTATCGCATAAGGTTATTAGTGTAATGGCGCTAATTGTTATGACAGGGATACCGAAAGAGATTTGGGCTCAGTCTGAAACCCGAAGTGTTTCGGGGATTGTACAAGATAATTCAGGAACACCGATTATTGGGGCCAACATTTCGGTAAAAGGAACAACAGCAGGAACAATTACCGATGAGAATGGAAAATTTTCGATAAAAGCTTCTGAAAAATCTACTATTATTATCTCTTATTTGGGTTATGAAACTATAAATCTTGCCGTTGGAACACAAAAACATTTTATCGTAACTTTACGGGAAAAAACCGAAAATCTTGATGAAGTTATTGTTACAGGGTACTCTAATATCCGACGTGGAGATTTGACCGGAGCTATAGGATCGGTTCGTGTAGAAGATATGCAGAAAGCTCCTGTGGCCTCTTTTGATCAGGCTTTGGCTGGAAGGGTTGCCGGAGTGCAGGTATCTACTCCGGACGGACAACCGGGAGCAGCATCGAATATAGTTATCAGAGGTGTCGGATCTCTTACTCAATCAGTGGCTCCTGTGTATGTTGTAGACGGATTTGTTTTTGACGATTTTGATCCGGCGTCTATTAGCCCTCAAGATATTGTGTCGATCAATGTCTTAAAAGATGCTTCTTCTACAGCATTATATGGAGCAAGAGGGGCAAATGGGGTTATTGTGATAACAACCAAAGCCGGGAAAATAGGTAAACCTACAATAAATTACAATGCCACGTTCGGGCTTAATGTTACAACAAAGCGTATGGAATTGATGGATTCTTATGAGTTCGTTAAATTGCAAGTAGAACGATTCCCTGAATCTGCACGATATGCTTTTTTCCCTGATTTGGCTCCAAACGAACCTATGGATCCGGAGGTATATCGTAATGCCCCCACTATAGATTGGCAAGATAAGATTTTGCGCTCGGGATTTAATCATACTCATAATGTTTCGATAAATGGAGGAACGGCTAATTCTAAATATTTTGCATCACTTTCTTATTTTAAGCAAGAAGGAATTATTATACATACTCAATATAATAAGTTGCAGGGACGTATGGTACTTGACCAGGCAATCAATAAAAAGGTGAATTTGAAACTTAGTGCTATGTACACGCAAGACCATTCTTCTGGAATTGTTCCTACAGATGCTTCTCTTAATAGTACGGCAAGTAGCTCGCTGTTTTTTAGCGCTTATGGATATAGACCTACAGCCGGACTTGATCCTCAAGCAAATTGGGAATTGGAAAATAGTGTTATAGATGATGATCCTAATATTAACTTGGGTACCGATTATAGGTTAAATCCCAAAATAATGGCTGAAAATGAAGAAAAGAATACGATCACTTCCATTTTTGTACCATCGATGACATTGTCAATTAATTTCAATAAGAATTGGTCATTGTTGCTTAGAGGAGGAGCTGATGTTCGGGTAAGAGAATATAATTATTTTTATAATACTAAAACCCGTATCGGTATAGAACGCCCCGGTATTATTTATGCAGGAGTACAAGGAGGTGTAAATTTCAATAAATATCGTATGTGGAATAATGAAAATATTCTTACTTATAAAAAAACATTTAACTCAAAACATAAATTGGAAGCTCAGTTGGGAATGAGTGTTCAAGGAATAAACACGAGTGCTCATGGACTTAAATATCAAGAAATACCTTATGAAGAGTTGGGATTAAGTGGTATAGATTTGGGTGTACCGGTTCCCTCATCTTCTGTGTTAAGTGAATCGAAATCAGCATCTTATTTTGGTCGGGTCAATTATAACCTACTTTCTCGATATTTATTTACGGCCACATTCAGAGCTGATGGATCTTCTAAATTTGCTAAAGGAAATCGTTGGGGATATTTCCCATCGGCAGCATTTGCTTGGCGCATCAGTGATGAACCCTTTTTGAAGAGAGCAAAATTTATTGATGATGCAAAAATTAGGGCAAGTTATGGATTGTCCGGAAACAATCGGGTAGGAGATTTTAGCTATTTTGCTTCTGTTTCTTCTCCATATGAGGGATATTATTCTTTTGAGAATGAGACTCCGAAAAGAGGTGCGAACCGGACTTCTTTAGGAAATCGGGATTTGAAGTGGGAAACCTCTATTCAGACCGATTTGGGATTGGATTTGATGTTGTTCAAAGGACGACTCAATTTTACACTTGATCTGTATAGAAGAAAAACTGTCGATCTTTTAATGAATGCTGATCTCCCGGCTGTTAGTGGATTTGCATCGGCATACAAAAATATTGGATCTATACGTAACGATGGCTTGGAACTTTCTCTCTCGACAACCAATATTTTGACTAAAGATTTTAGTTGGACCACTGATTTTAATATAAGTTTTAATCGTAATGAAGTGTTGGCATTAAACGGAGAAGAACCATATCGGTATAGTGACGTAAATTGGGATGCTAATTATAATAAAACGCCTTTATATAGAACTGCTGTTGGAGAACCGATTACCCAATTTTGGGGTATTATATGGGACGGAATTTATCAATATAGTGATTTCGATAAAGTTGGAGATAAATATGTATTGAAAGAAAATATTGCGGCAAACGGAAATCCTCGGGAAAAGATACAGCCCGGAGACATTAAATATAAAGATATTACAGGGGATTTAAATATTACAAGTGAAGATAGGACAGTTATAGGTAATCCTATACCGAAACATACTGGTGGATTTGGTAATAATTTTAAATATAAAAATTTCTCTTTAAATATATTTTTCCAATGGTCTTATGGCAATGATATATTCAACGCTAATCGTCTTTTCTTTGAAGGAGGATATAATATAAGACCTTTACAGAACCAATTTGCTTCATATGAAAACAGATGGACTCCGGAAAATCAAACTAACAAAATGTTCCGTGCCGGTAAGGGTGGGTCTGAATCAGGTGCAGGACCTAATGGCATTTACTCATCTATGTATATTGAAGACGGATCGTATTTGCGGTTAAAAACTGTATCGTTAGATTATAAGATTCCATATTCAAAGATTAAGAAAATCTATTTGAAAGGTCTCACTGTCGGGGTATCGGCACAAAATTTATTTACTTGGAGCAAATATTCGGGTCTTGACCCTGAGGTGTCGGTGCGTAATACTTTACTTACTCCCGGATTTGATTATTCGTCTTATCCAAGGGCCATGACTTTTGTTTTAAATCTGAAATTAACGTTATAAAAAACATTACCCATGAAAAAGATATATAAATATATAAAAATATTCTTTGTCTCTATATCCGCTTTGTTTTGGGGATCATGTGAAGACTTTTTAGAGACATATCCTAAGGATTTTTTGAGTCCGGAAACTTTTTATGAAACAGAAGACCAGCTTGATGCAGCTTTACGTTCGGTGTATCAAATTCTCGCTTCTTATTCTTTATATGGAGACAGAATGCAATCGGAGCTTGCTTTACAAGCCGATGAAGGATTCAACTACAATGCTTCACCTATGGGAAATGTGCGCCATTATAACGTGTCAGCAAGTGATAAAGATATTTATAATTTTTGGCAAACATTGTATAAAGGTATTGATATGGCGAATGTATTGCTTGAAAATATTCATCGGCCAAAGGATATGGATGAGAAACGTAGGAATGAAATTAAAGGAGAAACATTATTTCTGCGAGGGTATTTCTATTTTCTATTGGTCCAGCATTTTGGCGAGATTCCTTTGAAATTAGAATCCAGTAAGACTGCAGACGATGGTTATGAACTCCAATCTCCTATTGCGGATGTATATGCTCAGATTAGAGAAGATTTGATTAATGCAGAGGCTTTGGTGAGCCCAATTGATGAAGTAGGTTATGGAGGACGTGTAAGTAAATCGGCTGTACAGGGCATTTTGGCCCGGGTTTCATTGTTTATGGCCGGTCATCCGTTGCAGGATCAGAGCAAATGGAAAGAGGCTAAATTATGGGCTCAAAAAGTAATAGATAGCCATCTTCACGAGCTGAATCCGGATTATGAACAGGTGTTTAGAAATTATGCACAAGATAAATATGATTATAAAGAGAGCATTTTTGAAGTGGAATTTTATGGGAACAATGAGCCTCCTTATACAAGTGGAGGAAAAGTCGGTCTCAATGTAGGAGGACCTTTATATCATAAGGACCAATCTGCGACATATGGAGTTTCGTATGGTTGGGTATATGGGGTTGCTTGGTTACATAATTCTTATACTGAAGGGGATGTCCGTCGAGATAGAAACATAGCAAATTATGCATTTAATACAAAGACCGGAGAACTTATCGATAGAAGTAATATTACTCCATACGGACGGGCTGCCCGTAAGTGGGATCGTAGGGACGAGTCGGCAACCAGTAGGGTACGTGTTTTCAGTCCACAGAATTTCCCGATACTTCGTTATTCTGATGTTTTATTGATGTTTGCCGAAGCAAATAATGAAATCGGAGGAAATGAAGATTCCACGTTGATGTGTTTGAACATGGTTCGTCGAAGAGGAATGAGCATACCGGTAGATCAAGATGATGCATTTGTAGATATCCCTAAAGGAAAGTCGCAAGAGGAGTTACGACAAGAAATTAGAGATGAACGACCTCGGGAATTATGTTATGAAGCTCTTCGAAAAGGAGATATTGTACGTTGGGGAATTTTTACCGAACGTATGGCTTTTACAGCCGAAGAGATGTCGCGTGCTCCGGGCTGGGGAACAAATGCCCGCAGAGCGTATTTTACAAATGCCTCAGCGAGAGATACGCTTTGGCCTATTCCGGAAAAAGAACGAGGATTTAACAAAAATCTGAAACAAAATAATGGATGGTAACTCAAAAAAATATAAAAAAATGAATAGGAAAAATTTGATAATCATTGCTTTATTACTGGTGAGCCTTGTGAGTGTGAAGGCTCAGGAAATTATCGCTCAATGGCCTATGGGAGATACTCCCGGCCAACAGGTAATTTCAGATACTCAGAAAAAATTTAATTTGACCCAATATGTCGCATTTACAAATGGGTGTTATTCGGGCTGGGCTCAAAGTTATTGGAAAACCTTTGACGAATGGAATTCACCTTGGTCGTTAGAAGGTGTCTTTAAGACAAATGGAGAGGCAAACAGTGTTATGGTACTTGCCGGTACCCGGTCAAAAAAATCGGCTTATTCTGGTTGGGATGTAACCATGCTACGAAATGGAGTAATGCGTTTTTATGTATCTGACAGCTATGGGAAAAGCAAACAATTGTTAAGTGCTACTCGTGAATTTGACGATGGTCAAGAACATCGTTTTAAAGTGTCTTGGAATCCTCAAGGAAATCAAATGGAGTTGATTATCGACAAATACCGATATACAACGACTTATGACAATAAAATGGATCAACAATCGGGCCGCATATTTTACATAGGAGCACAACCCTTGCTTGATAATGCCAAAACCGTTCCTTTTAAAGGTGAGCTAAAGAATTTTGTTTATAAGGGAAAGCTGCAAAAGAATGATCTCGTACAATCTTTAGAGACTTTAGATAAAGAATTGGCTTTGAAAAAAGAGGTAGACAATTCCACTTTATGGGTAGATGCCAAAGATTTGACTATTGAAGGTATCGGTTGGAAAGAGGGTATAGAGGATTATACCCGTATTCCTGAGAAATATAGAGATGGTGTAGGCTCTAAGATATGGGCTCTAAGTAGACATTCTGCAGGAGTATCTGTCCGCTTTACTGTTAGTGGAACTGCATTTATCAATGCCGATTGGAATTTGAGAGGTAATGGGTATATGGCACACATGACACCTCAAGGGGTAAATGGCCTTGATTTATATGTGAAACTGGATGGCAAATGGGTATGGGCCGGTGTCGGTAAACCTACTAAAGATGGATTGCAACAAGTTAACTCTCTTAAGGGTGGCTTTTCTCAAGCTAAAACGTATGAATGTATGGTATATCTGCCGTTGTATTCGGGGATAACATCTTTAAAATTAGGATTCTCTCCAGGTGCAAAAGTAGAAGCAGCTCAACCTTCGGTAAAAAAACCGTTGGTATTTTATGGTACTTCTATTACTCATGGATGCAGTGCTTCCCGTGCGGGAATGGCATTTACATCAATACTTGGCAGACGATTCGATATTCCGGTCGTTAATCTTGGATTTTCCGGGAATGGCCTGATGGACTCTGTCTTTGTAGATATTTTAAGCGAGATAGATGCTTCGGTATATGTGATTGACTGTCTTGCCAATATGGCTATATTCTCCTCTACGGAAATTACTAATCGCACGCTCTATTTAACAAGGGAGTTGCATAAAAAGAGACCTGATGTCCCTATTGTTCTTATAGAAGACAGAACTCATGCATATGCTAATCTTTCAGGAGTTCCGGTTGTTAACGAACGTCGTATTGCGATGAAAAAAGCGTATGATATTTTAGTTAAAGAGATTCCCAATCTTTACTACATAGAAGGCGAATCTCTGTTAGGAGAAGATACTGAAGCTACGGTCGATGGATCGCATCCTTCAGATTTGGGTATGTACCGTTATGCTGTTGCAGTAGAACCTACTATTGCCAAAGCTTTATGTTGTAACCGTAAATAAGAGTTTACATGAAAACTGTCTGTTTGACAATCATCGCCATCTTATTGCAGTCTTTGTCTGTATCGGTTCAATCTCAACAAGCAAAGATTATAGATTTATATGAAAGAATATTCACCGACAGTTTTCCTGTCGGTGAATATAATGCAACATTTGATATTCCTCGGAACTATCAACTTTCTTTTCCTATTGCTGTAAGGCATGATACAGAATGTTCTTATAAGGTAAAGGTACTGATTGAAAAAGATGGGAATAAGATTGAAAACGAGATGAATTTTTTTTCAATCTTGCCGGTAACTGTCGAAGGTAATACGCAAGGTTCTATGATAAATGTTCCTGGTGGATCTTTTCCAGAATCGTGGACTCCTTATTTAGTAAGAAAAGCCCCTTTTCAGATATTGGAAGCACTGATGCCGGTAAGCAACAATCATATATTTACGGTCTCTCCTGATATAACGGCAGGAACTCTTATTCGTATCGATTGGCCTGAGGGCTGTATTCCGGGGACATATAATGGACGTGTTGAAATAGAATTTGTCGAGAATAATCTTGCACCGGTAGTGTTGCCATTTACTGTACATCTGCACAAGACTTCTGTCAAGAGAGAAAATTTTATCGATTGTGCACATTGGCTTTCTTATTTTCCCGAGGATTTATGCAGAAACGGTAGCACGGTACAATGGTGGGGAGAAGAGCATTGGCAGTTACTCGAACAGGCCGCAAAACGTCTATATGATGATGGAAATAATATGATGTTTACTCCTTTATGCGGAGGAGATCATCCGTTGATACAAACATATTATAAAAATGGAAATTTGAGATTTGATTATTCTCTGTTTGATAAGTGGATAACTTCATTTTCAAATATAGGATTCCGGTATTTTGCAGGAAGCCATTTGAGAAGTTTGACTTTTAATACAAAAATCATAGATGAATCTACGAATACTACTAAAACCATATTGCAGGTTAGTCCCAATACCGGATGTTTCCTTGAAAAATTTTTGAAAGATTTATATAGTCATTTAGTAGAACAGGGTTGGGAGAATAAATTTCTCATGCATGTAATAGATGAACCCTCTTATCCCCGATATCTTGATGAATACAAACATTATCAGGGTATGGTAAATAGATTTATGCCCGGGATAAAGACTATAGATGCTACTAATTCTTCGCCACAACAATTCAGTCCGATGGTCGATTTTCAGGTATATAATCTGAATGGTATAATAAGGAATAAAAATGGTGAAGTAAAAAGTCGAATCGAGTCGGGTCGACCGGTGTGGTTGTATAATACAACCAGCCCTTTTCCACCTTATCCCAATCGTCATTTAGATAGATATTTGCCGGAAAATAGGTTATGGCCATTACTCGCTCTTAAATACAATGCTTCGGGATATCTATTTTGGGCTGTCAATACATATAGAGGAGTTCCCGATGAATATGCCACTTCGTTAGGCCCATTGCCGGATGGTACGCAGAAACATTGTCCGGGAGATGCTTGGTTTTACTATCGTGTAACGAATGGCCTGATAGGATCTATGCGAATGTTAAGCTTTAAAGAGGGGCTTATTGATGTTGCTTTATTGAAAGAATTGTCTGAAGTTTATCCGGACAAAACGAAAGAACAGTTGGATAAGCTGATATGGCCGCAAATAGAAGAAGGACAAGACAGACCTTGGAAAGATTATCCCTATATAGCGGATGATGTACAACGGGGATATGAATTAATTTCAAGTAATTATCATCATAATCGGAAAGAGACTCTTGAAATGTTGGATCAAATAAAACAATAGCCTTGAAATGAAATTTTATTTTAAATATAAAAATAGAAAGTATGAAGTTTAGAATCCTTATTGTTTTTGCTTTATTTTTTGTTGTAAAGGTAGGAATAGCACAAGATAGTATTGATTTGCGAAACGTAAATTTAGGGGATGTCATATATAAAAATTCTTATATAGACCAGCCTTATGTATTACAATTGCCCGATGATTCCTGGTTGTGTGTGTTTACAACAGGGGCTGAAAGTGAAAGTCGCCCCGGTCAGCATATTGTTGCAATCAAAAGTTTTGATCACGGGAAGACATGGAGCAATCCGGTAAAGATAGAACAAAATACGGGCCCTATATCTTCTTGGGCCATTCCGTATAGAACGAGCCATGGTCGTATCTATGTGTTCTATAATTACAACGGAGATAATGTATCTACTGTGAGAGGTAAAAGCATAAAACAAGCCGGGTTGTTGGGATGGTATTGTTATAAATATTCTGATGATAATGGCAATACTTGGAGCAATCAAAGATACCGAATTCCTATTCGTGTGACTGCGGCCGATATATATAATGAATTTTACGGCAAGGTACAGATGTTTTGGGGAATAGATAAGCCCCATTATTTCAATGGAGCTGTATATTTTGCTTTTTCCAAACTGGGAGAATTTCCTCAAGGAAAAGGAGAAGGTTGGTTGTTAAAATCAGATAATCTTGATACAGAGAGTGACCCTTCGAAAGTAAATTGGGAAATGTTGCCCGATGGAGAATATGGTATACGTAATGCTGATTTCTATTCCGTTCAGGAAGAGCATAATACGGTAGTGTTGGAAGATGGTTCTATCTATTGTGTATTTCGTACGGCATTAGGTTTTTTGGGATATACTGTCAGTCGTGACAATGGAGAAAGTTGGACTCATCCTGATACGTTACGCTATGCGGCAGATGCTCCCAATATAATAAAAAATCCCAGAGCATGTCCTCGACTCTTCAAATGCAGTAATGGAAAATATCTTTTGTGGTATCACAATCATGGAGGAAAAGACTTTAAAGAAAGATCGCCGGTGTGGATAGCCGGAGGTGTTGAAAAGAACGGAACCATCGAATGGATGCAGCCGGAAATATTACTATATACACATGATACCGATGTGAATGGTATGAGTTATCCCGATTTGATTGAAAAAGATGGGAACTTTTGGATTACGGAGACTCAGAAAAAAACAGCTCGTACTCATATGATTGACCCTTCCTTGTTGGAAGGACTCTGGAGACAACCGGATAATAATACGTTGACGTCGAAAGGTTTGATATGGTCAAAGTCAAATATCCGGAAAAAAATGTCGGTTCGATTGCCGCGATTGCCTCTTATCTCGGACAATGGAATGACTATAGAAATGAAAGTCAAGTTCGAATCATTGGCTCCCGGACAAGTATTGTTGGATTCTCGTTCCGAAAATAATCAAGGCATATACATAGCTACTGCAGAAAATAATGCATTACAGATAACATTAATCGATAATGCTGGTAACTCTTACTCGTGGATAACGGATAAAAATATGTTGACTATCCAAAAAGAACATTATATATCAATCGTCGTCGATGGGAAGGCACATGTCCTATCTACGATTATCGATGGACGTTTGTGTGATGGTGGGAAAGATAGACAATACGGTTGGGGGAAATATTCACATTCTTTGGGAAATATAAATTCTCTTGGGAAATTACATATTTTATCCCAATGTGATGCTTCTATAGAGACGTTGCGCATATACGGACGATATCTTAGAACTTCAGAATGTATTGCAAACTACCGTTTTTTGTCTAATAAGTAAAATAGGAATCATGAAACAAAAACTTATAGTAATATGCTTCTTCTGTAGTTTGTTTTGGAATGGAATAGCAGATACATGCCGCTATCCGCTTATCCCTTTACCGGCAGAATTGACTCCTAAAGAGGGGGAAGTAAAGATAAATAAAGCTACGACCATATTGGTCGCTGACAATACGATGAAAATAACTGACGTTTTAACAGAATTAAAAAAGGCCGTTAAAAGTCAATCAGGGATAGTGCTTAAAGAGAGCAAAAAGAAAAGGGAAAATGTAATATCGTTTTATGTAGATCGAGCGATTTCTCATCCGGAAGGGTATAAATTATCTATCGGAAGGGAGAATATAGAAATACGTTATATCACTCCTCACGGAGCATTTAATGCGGTACAAACTCTCAGGCAACTTTTCCCTATAGAAAAGGAGACTGACAGAATAGTAATTCCTGCAGTTGAAATTTCAGATTATCCGACATTGGGTTATCGGGCTCATTTGATAGATGTTGCACGTCATTTTATGCCTTTTGAATATTTGAAGCAAACCATAGATCGAATGGCCTTTTACAAACTTAACGTATTGCATCTACATCTGACCGATGACCAAGGATGGCGTTTTGAAAGTAAAAAATACCCGAAACTTCATAAGGTCGGGGCTTGGAGAAGTGAAACGCAAATAGGACACAGAACAGATGTCCCCCATAAGTTTGATGGAGAAAGGCACGGTGGATATTATACTCAAAAAGAACTTTCAGAATTGGTAGAATATGCAAAAAAGAAATTTATTCGTATTATTCCTGAAATAGATTTGCCGGGGCATACTCATGCTTTATTGGCTGCTTATCCTCAATTGGGGTGTGTAGAAGATACAACCTATACCGTATCCGGAATTTGGGGATATGACAATAATATATTATGTCCTAAAGAAGAGACATTCGAATTCTTAAAAAATTTATTTGATGAAGTTTTGACGATATTCCCAGACTCATTTATCCATATTGGAGGGGATGAGGTTCAAATGGACCGATGGAAATCATCTTCGCTCTGTCAGGATTTTATTCAGAAAAATAATTTGGGCGATGAAAAAGGGATACTCAGATATTTTAGTCAGTTTATGCGCGATTATCTGGCTCAAAAAGGGCGTCGTATGATTGGTTGGGATGAAATTTTGGAATGTGGTCTCCCTTCTGATGCCATCGTTATGTCATGGCGGGGAGAACGAGGAGGAATAAAAGGCGCTCGCTTGGGAAATGATGTTATTATGACACCCAGCGCATATATGTATCTTAATTTTTATAATACCGATCAAAAAGACAAATTGGAGCCTTTGGCCAATACGCATGCATTGCCCCTGCGCAAGGTATATGAGTA
>PPYE01511743.1_pt1 | contig 26958 bp, 16 predicted proteins | sample 1559881 | NCBI WGS metagenome assembly PPYE01 (sample SAMN08240022, study PRJNA423297) | Human gut metagenome, whole genome shotgun sequencing project. | reverse complement strand
TATTATCTGCGCTTTTGGCTTAGCAGCTGCCGTGCCTCGCTCGCCGTATCGGCACTTAGAATTATGCGGTATTGCCTTAAAGTGTAACGGATGACCGCCCCTGTAGGCAAAGGAGTGTATTGTATTATGACCTGCCGCGTTCTGCGCATTGATGAACAGCTGTATGGCTGTGAGGAGCTGCCTGCCGGGCAGCCGGTGCTGTGTGATGTTCTGCTGGCCGATGCCGCCGGTACCCAGCGGGTGCTTCCCTACCCCGATGAAGCCCTGACTGCCCAGAGCATCCAGGAGGGCGATACCGTTGCCCTGCTGCCGGACGGCACGCTGAAAAAACTAAGGTGTATCTGACACCCTAGGGTAAGCCCGCACTTTGCAAAAGATTCACCGTAACTTTACATCGGTATGGTTGCAGCCCGCAGTCAAATGGCCTATGATTCTGCCGGAACAAACGGCAATTCAATGTTTTCCTCGTCCACAGGCGGGGTTTGGGTTGCGCTGGGGGGCGGGGTTTCTGTCGGTTCCTTCGTGTTGTCCGCCGGTTTGCCGTCACCATTTTCTGCGGGCGCGGCACTGGCGGTGGGCTGACCGGCGGCGTTCAGCACCGGTGTTTTTTTCGTTGCGGGCTTCTGGGTCGGCTTGGGGGCAGTTGTCTGCTGCGGGACAGTAGTTGCCGTGGGCTGCGGTTCAGCCGTCGCGGCGGGCTGCGGCGTGGGCTCTGCCGGGACGGCATCATTCGTTTCCGCCTGCCGGGTCGGCTCCGGGGTTGGCTGGGTACCTGCCTGCGGCCGGTGCAGTGCAAAGGCAGCGGCAAGCACCACGGCAGCCACCACAACGGTCAGGACTATTTTTTTCTTCATTGCTGTTTTCCTTTTTATATTTGGGGGCGTTGCGGCATCAGCCTGCCACGCTGTAACGCTGTGCGGCGGTGGTCAGGTCATCCAGCGCGCGGAGCAGGTTCAGCAGCGGCAGCTGGCTTTCATCCACCGCTGCCAGCGCGCGGACCATATCGCCATAGCTGAACACCCCATAGCGCAGGATGCACAGGTCCGCCCCGTTTTGCCGCATGGCAACCACCGGCATGGCATCTGCGCGGCGGAACGCAATGGCCGGTGTAACGACATAATATACCTTTTTGCCGTCAAAGCGGGTGTTGGTATCCACGGGCTGCAACTCGGTTTCGGGCTCACCCGCGTTCCAGGCAAAAGTAAAAGTGCATTCCGCGCCGTCCGGCACCATAAAATAGTGGCGGATCTGGATAACGGGCTCCAGCAGCAGGCTGCTGCCGTAATAATCATCGGTCTGGGTGCCGCTGCTTTCAAACTGGTAGCTGCCCCAGTTGGCCGTGGAGTTTGGCTCCGCGGTGCCGGCTAACGCATCGGTCCGGTAGCCAAAGTACAGCTGCGCTTTGCCGCCATACACCAGCAGGGTGCCGGCCAGCTCCTTTGCCTGTTGGGGATAATCGTGTTCCAGCAGGTAGTTCAGGTAATCCTTTACGGTGTAAGTATAAACCGGGCCATATTTACCGTTTACCACCATCCGGGCTTCAATATCATCCGTCAGCTGTTTGGCGGCCACCTGGCAAGGGAAAGCGGTGCAGCTTTTGCCGTTTACTTCCACCTGCTTTGCATCTGCCACTGCCACCTGTGTTACGGTGGAATCCGGCAGGGTAAACTGCATGGCGGCATCCTGCGGGGTATCTTCCGGCAGGGTAACGTAAAAATAAATTGTGACTGTCTCCCCCAGGCTCAGGCTGTAGCCTTCCAGATGCTCGCCGGTCTGGGCGGTTTCCGGGGTGGAGGGATCCTGCGGCGGCGGAGTTGGCACGGCAGGGTCAGGCCGGCCGGTTTCGGGGGTGCTCTGCGGCGGATCCGCCCAGGGGATATCCTCATCCGTTTCGCTCACCTGCGTCTGGATGCTGGCCGTATTTTCCTCTGCCAGCGCGGCGGCAGGCAGCGCGGCACACAGCACCACCGCCGCCAGCAAAGCCAGCAGGCGCTGGAGCCAGCTTTTTTGCTTTGTATGGTTCAAACTCAAGGTGTTTCCTTCCTGTTTTTTGTTTTATCTTCTCTTTTTTATCCCGCTAAAGGCATCATCCCTGGTTTTTGGCCAGCAGCGCTGCTCCAATCACCCCGGCGCGGTAGCCAAGGGTGCAGGTGGTAATGCGGGTGTGCTTTTGGGCGTAAGCATTGCCAAAAACCATTGGTCCCACCGCGGCGCGCAGGGGAGCCAGCAGGTTCTCCCCCTGGTTGGCCACCCCGCCGGACAGACCGATCACTTCCGGGAAGAAGATGTTGATCATGTTGGCAACACCCACCGCAAGGTAATGAATGTACTGTTCCACCACGGCTTTGCCTGCGGCATCGCCCTGGGCGGCGGCATCAAAGGCGGTGCGGCCATTTACCCCGCCGCTTTGGGCGGCTATGCCATGCAGGGCGCTTTCGGGGTGGGCTGCCATGGCTTCTTTGGTCATGCGGATCAGGGCGGTGGCACTGGCCAGGCTTTCCAGGCAGCCGGGGCGGCCACAGGTGCAGCGCGGGGCATCCGGGGTGTCCAGAATCACCATGTGCCCCGGCTCCGCCGCTGCGCCGGTGTAACCGGTCAGCAGTTTGCCGCCCAGCACCACACCGCCGCCCACGCCGGTACCCAGCGTGATGATCACCGCGCTTTCGGCCCCTTTGGCGCAGCCCGCCAGTGCTTCGCCCAAAGCGGCGGCGTTGGCATCGTTGGCAAGAGCAACCGGCAGGCCGGTTCTGGCGCGCAGATAATCCCCCATGGCAAAATCATGCCAGTCCAAATTGTTGGAGTAGCGCACGAGGCCGCCATCCACCGTGCCGGGGCAGCCAACGCCAATGCCCGCTACCTGCTGGCCCTGTGCCAGCTGATTGCAGAGGGCTGCAATATCATCGCACACGGCCTCGGCCGGGCGCGGCAGTTTGGTGGGGGTGCTCGCTTCCTTTATAATAGCACCGTCTGCATCCACAAGCGCAGCTTTGATATTGGTTCCCCCAAGGTCCACACCCAGATAATACATGATTGCAGCCTCCTGTACATAACATTTTTTTCAGTGTAGCAGATTGCCCGCCCCGTTGGCAACGCAGATGCCGTGCCGCAGCCGCCGGAGCGGTGCTTAAGCCGCAAGGCGGGAATTGTGCGGTGTTGCCTTTATTAGCGGCTGCTCATCCGTTCAGTTTGGCGTACTCTTCGTCGGTAACGGGCTCACACCATTCGTTGCTGCAATCTTCGCCGGGAACTTCCACAGCAATGTGGCTGAACCAGCTGTCGGCCTTGGCACCGTGCCAGTGCTTGACGTTGGCCGGGATGGTGATCACGGTGCCGGGGGTCAGGCTGACGGCAGGTTTGCCCTCTTCCTGGAATTGATAACGCCTTCTATATTTTCATATGAATACCACAGCAATAGCACAACACAAGCAGGATTTAAGGCAAAGAGCTGCAGGCAGTATGATGCGGGAATAATCAACCAGCAGGGTTCCGGCTGCTCCGGCTCGATGAGTGCCTCGCGCCCTACAATCGGTCCAATGCCTTATCGCAGTATGTTAAGCATGTGGCTGCTATATTTTTTCAAAATTCCTTATCGAAAAAACTGCCCGCACAACGGCTTATCATACCGTGTACGGGCAGTTGATTTATCATTATCTACTTTTCTCTCAGGTCTGGGTCGATAAACGCAACCCCACCTGGTACCCCAGCAGGGTGCGGGTTTCCACCGGCTGATGGCGGATGAGGGAAAGCAACTGCTGTGCGGTACGGCGGCCCAGCTGTTCGGCATCAAAAGAGACCGCCGTGATCTGTGGCGTACACCCCTGCAGCGCTTCGTCGTCATACAGGGAGGCAAGACGGATATCCTGCGGCACGCGCAGGTTCAGCTGTCTCAGGGTGTTCAAAGCCAGCTGGGCAACCTGGTCATCCATGCACAGGATGCAGTCCGCCCCACGCTGTACCGCGAGCTCCACAGCGCTGGTGCGTAGATCGTCGCTTTCCAGCTCCAAAAACAGCAGGCTCTCATCAATCTTGCAGCAGGCGCGGTCATGCGCCTGCTTATAGCCTTCCAGGCGGGACTGGTTGACGGTGTACAGCATGGATCCGCCCAGCAAAGCAATGCGGTGCAGGCCCTTCATCAGCAGCAGGCTGACCAGCTCGCGGCAGCCGCCCACCTGATCATGGTCCACCGAGATGACATCCTGGTCAGCCGGGCGGCCAATGGCAACAAAGGGGATGCCGCTTTTTTGCAGCATGGGGATCAGGGGATCACGCTCCAGCGTGCGGGCCAGAATCACGCCATCAATCTTGCGGTTGACCAGTAGACGCTGCATCGGGCTTGTTTCCTGCTCGCCCACCATCGTCATCAGCACATCATAATCATTGCGGGTGGCAATATCGTACACGGCGCTGACGGTTTTGCGCAAAAATGGTGCGGCAAGGTTGCCGAACTGGCGCGAGAACACCAGTGAGATATTATAAGACTGCTGGGTTACCAACCCGCGTGCCAGCATATTGGGCACATAGTTTTTCTCTTTGGCGTACTGGACCACGCGGGCGCGGGTCGCTTCGCTGACACGGCCATTGCCCGAAAGGGCACGGGATACCGTGGTCTTGGACACGCCAAGGTCTTCAGCCATCTGGCTGATGTCAATTTTTTTTTCTCCTTCTGTCTGTTTACGGCGCGGCATGGGTTTACTCCTGTTAACGTTTGCTTCTATAAGATCTTCTTTCTGTCCTTGCCGGTTTTCCGCCCCACGGGCAGTTCCCAGGGTACCGTTTCAGAAACCAGTCCCCCACCCCCGGCTATTCCCTACTTGGTCAATGGACTTAACATATTATACCACATTTTTCTGGATCATGGTAGCCCCCTGTGCAAAGAAAGCAAAGAACACGCTACCCCAGTACGGGGTCATTATATCATTCCTGGCTCTGCTTTTCAACCGATTTCTGGCTCTGTTTCCGTTTTCCAGTGTGTTTTATAACCTGGTAAAGTTTTCTCATTTTGTCCGTATCCTGCTCAGTCATCGTACCTGCGCCAAATTGGGCGGCTTGGGCCAATGCCAGCAGAGCTTCGGCATCCTGGGGTTCAAGGGCGGGGACACAACTTTGCAAAAATGCGGCAAACTCCGGCGCATCGGATGGTGTATCCGGCGGCAGGCCGCGACGCACCAAAAGGCGGTAGATGCTGCCAAACACGGCCAGCACCCGCGCGTTGCAGCTGCCCCGGCCATATCCCATGGCATGGCGGCGGGCCAGCACCAGCAGCACCACAGCAGCCAACAGGCACCCCCCCAGCAACGCCGCCAAAACCAGCCTGCTGCGGGGCACGATGGTGGCTGCGGGTTCGTTTGCGCTGCTCTCCCCTGCTGCGGGGGCGGTGTCTTGACCTTGAGTTTCGGGCAGCGGGTCGGTGCGCAGGTCGGCCTGTTGGGCGCTGACCAGCACGCCGGGGGTCATCTCCATGGGGGTCCAGCCCTGGCCGGAAATGTACACCTCCGCCCAGGCGTGGGCGTTATCGTCCTGTAAAATGGCGTGCCAGCTGCCGTCCTCCTGTTGGGTAAACAGGCTTTGCGGCGCGGCATAGCCCACCACATAGCGCGCAGGCAGCCCGAACATGCGGAACATAACCACCGCCGCCGAAGCAAACTGCACACTGTACCCCTGTTTGGATTCCGTTAAAAAGTAACGGATGGGGTCGGCCCCCTCCGGCGGCTGGGGAGCGCTGGCGTTATACTGGTAGTTGGTGTTTAGGTAGGCGCGGATGTAATCGCCAATGTCCACAGCTTCGGTCAGCTTCTGGTCCTTTTTGGCTTCATCGCACAGGGTTTGCAGCTCGTCATAGCCGTCCGGCACGGCGGTGTAGCGGCTGGCGGCGTAAGCGGCATAGGATGCTTCCATCCGGTCCAGCACGCTGGGGTCGGCATCGGCGCGGGCTTCCAGCTGGGTTTGGGCGGTATCCCGCGGGTAATACAGGAACACATCGTCCTGCGCGGTCTGGCCCGCGGCGGCGCCATCGCCCTGGATGGTGTAATAATCACCCCAGTAGGCGTTGTACGGTGCATAGGTGTACTGGGTATCGGCGTGGATGCGCTCCACCGTCAGCGTCTGGGGCTGGGCGGTGCCGTCATAGGCGGTGCGCAAAAACGGCAGGCTGGCAATGGTCAGCCGGGCGTTATCCTCGGTTTTCCAGTTCATAGCGGCGCTGTCAAAGGCATCGGCATCAGGGGCCTGCCAGGTGGTGCCGTCATAACTGCCGCCGATAAATCCCCGCAGGTATACGGTTTCTTCGGGTTTGTCGCTGGCGGTCAGGGCCAGATCCGTCACTCCGCTGACCTGGATACCCCCGCCCTGGTTCAAGGCGCCATCCGCCACACCACCGGCGGCGGCTTCTACCTGAATATTCAGCCTGCCGCCGCTGACCCGCGGCAGCCAGGTAATGGCGGTGCTCAGCGCGGCGGATTCCACCCGCTGGGCCGCGGGCTGCAGCCAGCCAAGGGGAACCCCCAGCGCCGGGCGCAGCAGCCACCAACAGGGCAGCGCCAGCGCAAGGCAAAGCCCGCCCGCCGCCAGCGCGGCAGACTTTTGGATGTTATAATGGCGGCAAAGGTTCTGGCGGTAGTTTTCGGTATCGCGCCTGCCCCACAAGGCCCGCCGCTGCACCGAGCAGGAAGCCGCCCACGCCCCCATCCAACCGGCCAACAGCAGCAGGCAGGCGGGCACAGCCGGCGCGGCCCCGGCCAGCGCCAGCAGCACAACAACGGGCAGCAGCATTAGATCCAGCAGCAGGGCATCCGCACGGCGCAGGGCCGCAGCGGCCAGCGCCCCGGTAACGGGCAGGGCGGCCAGCAGCAAAAACAGCCCCAGCTGCGCCGCACTGCCGCCCTGGGCCACCGGCAGCGCACTGCCAAGGCGGGCGTTCAGGCTTTGGGCAATGTTCCCGGCGCACTGCTGCGCCCCGGCCAAAAAGTTCCGCTGGCAGATGAACAACACCACAAGATACACAATCACCCCCGCCAGCAGCCCCCAGCGGCGCAGGGCTTGCGGCGCACGCAGGAACAGCGCCCACCCGGCGCAGAAAGCGGCTGCCGCGGGCCACACCCACAACGGCACCGCAATACCGAACCCGGTAGAAAGCACCAGCAGCAAACCAAAGGTGAGCGCCAGCAGCAGCGCGGCATCTGCCGCCAGCCACAACGCGGGGTGCGCTGCGGGGCGCTGGGTGCTCACCAGCACACGGTCCACAAACTTCAGCCCACTGCCGGGGTCGGCAGCGCCGCGCCGGCTCAGGGCAGTACGTTCTTTTTTGCGCTTGGGCGGGTTTTTGCGGTGCTTCGCCGCCTGTTGGGGAAAATCCCCCCATTCCTCCGCTCCGTCCAGGTCCCCACCGGGGGTCAGGGCAGCGCGCAGGGCGGTCAGCGGTTCGCGCACCATCAGGCGGTCCAGCTTGGCGCTCAGCTTCCAGTGTACCTGCTTGATGGTATCCCCGTCCCGGTACTCCCGCAGCTCATAGCTGCCGCCCAGGGCGGCGCGGGTGTCGGCTTCGTCGCCGTCCTCATCGGGGGCGGTTTCCGCTTTGGCTTTGTCAGCCGCGGCAGCGGGCAGCACACAGATGCTCTGGCTTTGCACGGCAGCCGGGCACGCCGCGGTGAACACCCCCAGGTGATCCCGCAGGGTGATGCCCCGCACCGCAATGCTCCACACGCCGCTTTTGCCTGCGTTTAGGGTAATGCGCTGTTCGGCGCTCTCCTTGCCGCCCAGCATGGCGGCGCAGCGCAGGGTGATCTGCCCGCCGCCCCATTCATCGGCGGCGTTCAGCAGCACCACAAGCGCAGGGATGGGCAACCGGCTGCGGTTGCGCAGCCGAACCGTCAGGGCAAAATCTTCGCCCTGTATCACGGGTTTGTCCGGCACCAGCAGCTCTGCCGTTACCTGCCGGCACAGATAGGCGGCGTCCAGCCGCAGCAGCACCAGAAGCACCAGCGCAAACGCTAACAGGAACACCGCCAGCGGTGCCTGGGTGATGAGCGCCGCGGCCAGCAGCACCAAAAGCACCAGCGCCCGGCCCAGCTTACCTGCCATGGCGGTCAGCCTTTTCGGGGCGGGGGCGCGGCACGGTGCGCAGCAGGTCCTGCATTACGCTGTCCACCGTTTCGCCGCCTGCGCGGGCCTGGTCGTTCAGCACCAGGCGGTGGCGGGCAACCGCATCAAACACAGCGGTCACATCCTGCGGGGCAACAAAATCCCGCCCCGCCAGATACGCCGCCGCGCGCGTCATGCTGGTCAGCGCCAGGGTGGCACGGGGGCTTAACCCCACGGCCAGGCGCGGGTCCTTGCGGCTGGCCTGGGCCAGCGCCACAATGTAGCGGTACATCAGCTCATGCACAAATACCGTGCTGACCTCCTGCTGCATGGCAAGCAGATCCGCCTGACCGGCAACGGGGCGCACACGGTCCAGCAGGCGGCCTTTGCTCTGCCCGGCCAAAATTGCCAGCTCCGCTTCCTCATCGGGGTAGCCCATTACGGCGCAGACCATGAAACGGTCCAGCTGAGACTGCGGCAGCATCTGCGTGCCAGCGGCGCCGATGGGGTTCTGGGTTGCAATTACGGTAAAGGGTGCGGGCACCGGGCGGGTAACGCCGTCCACCGTCACTGTGCCTTCTTCCATCACTTCCAACAAAGCCGACTGCGTGCGGGAGGAGGTACGGTTGATCTCATCGCCCAAAAACAGGTTGCACATCACCGCACCGGCGTGGTACACAAACTTGCCGGTCTCTTTCTGGTAAACGGAAAATCCCACCAAATCGGACGGCAGAACATCCGGCGTAAACTGCACGCGGCTTTCTTTCAGGTCCAGCGCGCGGGCAAAGGCCAGCGCCAGCGTGGTTTTGCCCACGCCGGGAATATCCTCAATCAGCACATGGCCGCCCGCCAGCATGGCCATCCAGATGGTGTTTACCGTTTGCTGTTTGCCCTGCACGGCCTTGTTTACTTCGGCCGTAACGGCGGCGGCCTGCTGTGTGTACTGCATGGTTAATCCTCCCGGTGTTTTTTCCATATCACCATAATGCCAACGGCGGCGGCAATAACCACCAGCCCGGCCCACAGTGCGTTGTTTTCCAGCCAGATCATGGTATTGGAGATCGCGCTCCCCTCGGATTCCGCGCTGCCCTCCCCCGGCAATGGGGTCAGGGCCTGGGGGGCCACTTCGGCAATGGAGCTGCCGCCGGCATCCTCCACGGTCACCTGGCGCGGCGTTTCGTCCCAGGTAGCGGCGCTTTCCTGCAAATCCTCCTCTTTGGTGGTGTCTGCAGCGGCGGTGTCGTGCTCCGCAATTACCAGGTAGCGCTGGCTGTTGCGGGTGTAGGGGTGGCAGGTGGAAAGGGTCAGCAGGTCCCGCCCCGGCTGGATCAGCACGGCGTTGATATCGCTGGGGTCAATAATTTTCAGCTCGCTCACGCGGTAAATCAGCGTTTCCCACGGGGTGGTCAGCTGGATCTTGTCCCCCACCTGGATCTGCTGCACGTTGCGCAGCATTTCCGCGCCATAATAGCCGCGGTGGGCGGCAATCACGGTGTTGGTGTTTTCGCCGCCCAGCGGCATCGAGGTCTGGCCCAGCAGCGCCGCGCCTTTGGCCAGGTTTTCGCGGCTGGCGCCCAGGTAAACGGGCAGCTCCAGGTTCAGGCGCGGGATCCACAGCACAGCCAGCACATCATCGTCATAGCCATAGGCAGCAAGGTCCAGCGGGGCTTCCTCGTAGGCGAACGGGTCGGTCAGGCCGCTTTGGCCCCCGGCGTAAATTTCCGCGTTATAGTCCTGCATCGCGGCGTACAGTTCAGGGTAGGCGCGTTCCGGCTCCGGGGGTTCGGCTGTGGTTTCCTCCGCCGCGGGGGCGGTGGGCTGGGCTTCGGCGCGGGCCGCAAACTGCGCAGCGGTTTTGGCGTTGCGGGTGCTGGTCCACCACTGGGCAGCGGTGGGCTGTATCAACAGCGCCAGCCCCAGCAAAATGGCCAGCCAGGCCAGAATTTTAGCAATCAGCCGTCCCATTTAGTCATCCTCCTCGCGCTTTTTGCAGCGGTGCAGCAGCAAAAGCAGCAGCAGCGCTTCGCCGCCGATCACAATGCTGCCCGTTACCGCGATCCACGGCCAGGCATCCACCACGCGCTTGACCACCGTTCCGGTGCGCAGCGCCTGATACTGCACGGCCTGCGGGGTGTTGGTTTCTTCCTCTCCATTATAAGGGATGCGGGTGCCGCGCACAAGCATGCGGTGGGTGTTGATGGCATACGGCGTGCAGGTAACAAGGGTGCAGTAATCCTGCCCCGCGGTGATGTCCAGATCCTCGGTGTGCTCCGGTTCCACCACTTTGATTTGATCCACCTGGTACGCCAGCGTTTCATCCAGAATATGCAGGTAGAAACAGTCGCCCTCTTCCAGCTTGTCCAGGTCGGTGAACAGCACGGCTTCGGGCAGGCCGCGGTGGCCGGTCAGCACGCTGTGGGTGCTTTCGCCGCCAAGGGGGTAGCTGGAGCCTTCCAGATGGCCAACGCCCCTTTGCAGCACATCATCGCTGGTGCCTTCGTAAATAGGCAGGTTGACGTCAATTTTCGGGATGGTGATATACCCCAGGCTTTCGCCCACATCCACAAGGTCCACATAGCTGGTGCCGGTATCCTCCGCTTCGCCTGCGGCATCGCGCTCCACGGCGCTGTCCAGCTGCTGGTTATAGCGGCGGGCGGCCTCCTTGGCGGCGTCCAGTTTTTCGGTATCCATGCTTTTTACGGTATCATCGTAATTTTGGATCGCTTCGCTGGCGTGGCGCTGCGCCACCGCGTTGCTGATAACCGGGTACGATGCCACCCCAATGCCGGACAGGATCATCAAGGCCGCAAAGCCGACTTTTAGTTTTGTTGTGGTATCCATAGCGTCACCGCGAACCTTTCCGTGAGAGGGTTGAAGTTGGGAACTGATGCAATTAGAAATTAGAAATTAGGAATTGGAAGTAGGCAAAAGAATAAATAATAAAGAATAAAGAATAATTGTGGTGGACCGCGGCGCATTGCGCCGCTCAGGAGATATTGGGTTGGGGGTGGTTTTTAGGGTAGTGAATAACAATAAAATAATCTGTAGGGCCTTACGGCGTTGCACACCACAAAATTGTAATAAACCTCGCCCTGCATGTAGGGGGCGGCGTCCCCGACGCCCCGTTTGACGGGCCTAATAATTGCCGCCCATCCACCCCGCGCCGCAAACGTTGCAAATCATTTGTAGGGGCCGATGCTCGCCATCGGCCCGTTGACGGGCCTTGCCCTATTTATTTTTAGGTTCTGCACGGGGAACCACCCCTCAGGCCGCTCCGCGTCCAGCGCAAACAGCGCCCCGTCCCCTCTGTCGCTCCGCGACATCTCCCCGCCCCGCGGGGAGTCACCCCTCAAGGGGCGCCAATATCTCACCTTATGTTTGCGGTGGCTCCCCTTTGAGGGGAGCTGTCTGCAACGCAGACTGAGGGGTGGTTCCTCGCCACAAACCTAACGGCCGTGGGGTGGTTCCTAGCCACAAGCCTAACGCCCATGGGGTGGTTCCCCACGCAGGGCCTAAAAATCAACCGAACAACGGCCATGTACACCCAAAAAAACTTATTTCCCAATAACCCACCATAGGGGGAGGGCCAAATCCGGCCCTCCCCCTGTGTATGATGGATTATCCCTCTATACCCTATTGGTGAATTGTAACATTGTTTTGCCTTGCGGCGGGCGCATCAGGTGCGGTTCTTCTTTTTCAGGCTCAGCAGCACGCCAACACCGGCCACAACCAGCAGCACGCCAATGCCGCTGAACAGCAGGGTTCCGAAACCACCGGTGGTGGGCAGGTTGAAGCCCTTGCGGTTGATGATGACGATCTCTGTATAGCTGTACGGAGTATCGCCATTCTTAACCACGGTGCTCTGGTATTCATGCTTCTTCAGTTCACCATTGCCATCAAAGGATGTATCCTTTTTCCATGTGGTGGTGTAGTCCAGAGTCAGGTTTGCGTCCACCGGCTCAGTCAACAGGTTATAGCCTTCGTGAGTCTTGGTTTCAACCAGCTTATACTCGCCAGTCGGCAAACCATTTGCAACAGCCTCACCGTTGCCATCCGTCTTCAAAGTCATAACAGCAAACCACTTAGACTTATCACTAACAGTAGCGTTCAGCTTTTTTGCTACTGCTTCCTCAGGCGTTAAAATGGGCTTATTAGCACCCTTAAACGTAACGGCGGTGCCAGCTGCGTTAATCTTATCTTTTTCTGGATCAACCTTTTTATAAAGGGTAAATTCAACATTCTCCAGCAGTTTGCCATCCGCACTATCACCCTTTTTCAGGATGCCAGTCTTGAACGTATAAACAACAGCTTCGTCATGGATATCATACGGAGGATCCGCTTCAGTAGTGGTAATATTTGTCTTCTTGGAGTATTTCAGGTCGGCACTGTTTACATTGCCCACTGCACCAACCGAAGCGCCATCCTGGAGCTTTGCGGTATAGGTAATGGTAATGGTTCCACCTGCATATTCCGCAATCTTGTCAGTAGCAAATGCAATCGTAAAGCCAGACTTACCCTCAGCATTCGTTATCGTCAGGGTATACTCAGTACTCTCTTTAAATGTCGTTTCTTCAGCTTCGCCAACTTTTCCTTTAACATCAATATCACTATTAACAACCAGCTGGTCGCTATTCATTTCATCAGATACGGTGAAAGTCTTCAGTTTTGCAACGTTTTCAGGAACATTGACAGTCAGAGTATACGGAACATCATCACCAATGCCATAGTCTGCATCCTTTTTACCTGTAATTTCCTTTTTGAAGTCCGGCTTGTAGTTCTTTACTTTAACCTGTGCTCCACTAAAAGCATTAGTGTCAAAGCTCGTTGCATTTTCAGGGTATTTCCCGTTTACAACATCAGCTTCGGTCGCTTTAGCCATCTCGCCATTGTCATTGATCTTAAAAACATAGGCAATGCCGGAATCCAAAATGTAACCATCGTTTGCATTAACTTCAGTTTCCACAAAGGCATATACACCTTTGGTCAAACCAGAAACGCTGATTTTGCCATCATCACCCGTGGTAAGGACACCCGTTTTATTAGCTGCGTCAAGCCACTCGCCTGCATTATCTACGCCATTTGCAGGCTTCTTCTCAATCCAAGTCCATGTTCCGTCATCATTCTTCTTATAGAGCTTAAACTTGTAGCCCTGCATGGTTGTAACTTCTGGATTCGTACCGCTCTGCTTACCGACTTTCTGCAAAACAGCCTGACCATATGCAGTAGAGTTTTTCGGGAAGACATGAACATCGTACAGCCAATCAGTCAGACCGCCATTCGTATCAGTCGAGACTTTTGTCATAGGAACAGAGACAAAGAACGGCTCACATGCAGTCTTGACAGAATCCGGTGTTTCGGTTTCAAGCACAAGGTAAAGACCCAAAGGCAATTCTTCAAACTTAACAACGCCACTGGTATCTGTCGTTTTCGAACCGACTTCAGTTACAGTTGCAGTCACGCCACTCTTCAGTTTATAACCGCCGGTAGTAGTATTTTTTTCTGCATATTCTTCCCAGCTTGTAGGCCAAGTTACATTTTTACCATTATAATAGTCTTTCAGTTCATCTGCACTCTTAACCTGATAAACGGTAAAGGTTGCACCTGCCAACGGAGTAGGCGTTTCATCTTCGCCCCCCTCAACGGGTTTCGAAGGAAGACTGTCTCCTGCCTCGCCGGTTCCGGCCCCTCCATTTTCACCGTTCCACTCATACTTATGAATCGTAATGGAACCGGTATCCTGCGTCCAAACCGGATTTGCAGTGGGTGCCGGTGTTGTTCCACTGCCATCATCTGCCATTGCTGGCATGGCGCACAGGCTGAGGGCCAGAACGGCGCTCAACAGGCCTGTGAGAAAACGTTTTGCTTTTTTCATTTCAGTACCTCTTCTCTTAAAAAAATCATCATCGGATGGGCGGCGGGGCCGCCCGGCTTAAGGGTTCTGCATCAGCACGGCGTGCAGTGCGGGGCGCTGCAGCGGGGAAACGCTGCCGCGCCGCCCGCACTGTGCCGTGAAGAAAAAAGGAGGAAAAACTGGGCCGCTTGCCCACTTGGCTTAAGGCTGCGCCCTGCCGTAAACGGGCGCGCACTGGCGGGCAGGCCCTGCATCCTGGGGGTTGCTGGGTTTCCGGGGGATGGTTAATGTCGCCGGCCCCCTTTCCTGTTGTAGCGGAATGTGAATATCAACAGCCCTGCCACCGCCAGCGGCATGCCGATCAGCAGCCACAGGCTTGGCGCGTCTGCACCCGTGTGGGGCAGCTCAGGCGTTTTACGGTTCAGAACGGTAAGGGTCATGGTGTAGGTGTTGCCGGACTGCTTAAACTTTTCTTCGTCCGTAATTACCTGCCCATCAATAGAACACGTGCCGGCTTGGGTAAATTCGATCACAATTGGCTGTGCCAACAGGTTGTACCCCGGATGTGCCTTGGTTTCCGTCAGGCGGTATGTACCGGGTTCCAGATTTGTGAACGGGTTCGGGGTTATTTTGCCGTTGTCGTTCGTTGTACCGGTATAGGTAGTATCTACCTGCGTTTTTCCTTCGGTTGTTTCGACCAGCTTTTCCAGCTTGAACTCAACACCACTCAAGGGCACGTCATTGCCTTTTTCGTCTTTTTCCGCGTCCTTCTTGATGATATCCAGTACAAACTTCGGGTTCTGCAGCTTGTTGGTCAGCTCAATCTTTCCGCTGCCTCCGGTGATGGTTCCATCGGTGGTTCCTGTGGCTGTATTGTCTGTTGAGCTGCCCGCGCTGTTCGTTTCGCTGTTCGTTTCGCTGTTTGCTGTTGCTTCAGCCGTTACAACATACGTATTGCCTTTAATCGTAATGGTTCCGTCTGCCGCGGTAAAGTTGCCAGCCTCATCCACCGTACCTTCCACAATGCGGTAAATATAGTTGTTTGCCGCACTGCCGCCAACCGGGTACTGATCCAGGTTGTTAAAGGGATACAGCCAGCCGTTATCTGTATGGTGAACCGTAACATATTTGCTGCCCGAGGTCGGGTAGTCAACAACATCCCACGGGGCATCCTCAGCACTGTTTGCCAGGCGGCGCTGGAGCTGGATGTAAATTTCATCCGGCTGATTCGTAGTGACAATGTCCTCATTATTTGCATCTTTCCAGTGCTTATCGAACTCAATGTTGATCAGTTTGCGCTGGGTGTTGGTAAAGATTGCGGTAACTTTCAGATCGTTCGGATTGCTCGGATTTTCGCTCGCCACAATCACGCCTTCCACCATGGTGTTGTTGATCACATGGGCTTCATTGCCATCCGGAACGGTTACGCTTTGCAGTCTGGAATCATCACTGGTTTTGACTTCCTCGATGGTATAGCGGGTGCCAACGGGGATGCCGGTGATGGTCTTGGTGTGATCGCCGGCTTCGCTCATATTAATCGTAACGATTTTTTCGATGGGCTTTTCTTCCAGACCCTCACCGCCAACATCATTAAAGGTAACTTTGAAGGTGTAGGTGCCTTTAATGGTATTTTCCTCACCAGCTGCGGCCTTCTTTTGGATTTTCAGCCCGCCGGTTTTGACGGTGTTGACGTATTTTACCTTTAGCTTTGTCAGCGTGGAGCTTGTTTCGTCCGGGTCTTTATAGGAGCGGAAGACGATGGTGTCGGCGGAGGGTTTGTTTCCGGTATAGCTATTACCCGTTTGATCATCATTCGGTCTTATTTTTTCCGTTCGGCCATCATTGGGGCTGCTTCCCTCCTGCTTGTCCAGCGACTTGTTCGTGTCGGTAACTGTCACGGATTCGCTATCGCCCTTCATCGAAGTAACCGCCTGCCCGTTCTCGCACACCGTCCATTTGGTGTCATACAGGTTTTGGTTCAGATCCTCTTTGAGCGAAATGTAGCTGCCGCGGCGGAACTGGTCACTGAAGGTAACGGTTTCTCCATCTTCCAGAACAAAGCGTCCGTCATCGTCCACTAACTGGGTGTCGTTGTCCTTGGTGGAGGTGTACTGTGCGTTTATGGCGTTTTGCAACTGACCGCTTGTGGCGGAGCCGTAATCCGGGATTTCCTTCTGATCGGTTGTAAAGCCGGTCATCGTTTTTGGCACCGCTTTGGGAATGAAGGTAAAGTTCCTGAAATAGATGTGGCGGCTATAGTTATCGCCCACGCGGATGGTTTTGACGTTGCCGTTAAAACCGTCCTGCGCTTTCATCTTGTTCAGGTCCAGCTTTACGGTGACCCATGCGCCTGTCTTCACTTCGACCGAGCCATACGTTGCGCCGTTAATGCCTGATGTGCCAAGGCTGCCTTTTTGGACGCCGTTTTCATCCAGCAGTTCCAAATACAGGTTGTTGAGGGAAAGTTCACCTCCACCATCCTTTGGATCAACGTAAACCTGGAACGTAAGGAAGCGCATGTTGTCTTTGATATTGATGGGGGCATTCAGCGTCAGGATGCCATAACGTTGCTTACGCGCTGCACTGACGGGTTCCGTATCCGTATAGCGTGCGTACCAGTGAAGGACCTGTTCGGTATCTTGCCCGGAATCTGGATGGGGGTTTGTATCCAACTTGAAAATGTACTCACCTTCGGTTGAATTGGTTGCGGGTTTAAACGTGTTACCACTTTCCGCAGTCAAATCCACCTTTTGGGGCTTAATACCGCCCGTATCCGGGTCAGCGGCCGGTGTTGTTCCATAATGGGTTGCCTGGTTCTGGATGGTGAAGTTGAAGATTTTCTGGCCTGTAAAGCAGTTTTTGAAGTCATCATCAGTAACGTTGGTCAGATCGACTTCTTTTTGAACCTGCAGCTCGTTATTATCCGGGAAGTTGAACGCCACCGCCATGTTGGACTCCCACATACCGCGTTCCATGTAGTACATGGTAAGGGTGTGCTTTTTGCCTTTGTCGAGGTCATTAAGAGTAGTGCCTTGCGCGTAGAAATAGATGGGTTCACCATTATATGTTACGGTCTTGACAGAATTTTTATCTTGATCACTACCTGACGTTCCGCCTTGTTTGACCTTACTGACATAGGCTGTTACACTATTCTTTCCCTGGCTTCCCTCGCCAAATTCCAGCAGGCCGGAAACCTTACCATGGGCGCCGCCAACGTCAAGCGCCAGCTTGCCATCAATGAATACCCAAACGTCATCGTCACCGGAGAAGAAGAACTTGATGTTGGTTTTTTCCTTTTTTCCATCTTCACCCGTCTTATTGGTTTCTACCATACCGTCATCCGTCAGGGTAAAATCCATCTGCAGCTTGGTGCCAAAGCCGTAATTGTAGGTAGAAGCCACACCACCGGTTGCTGTTTCATTGAACGGGAAGTAGCCATATTGGCCTTGCTTGTCCGATGACGCATTCACATTCTCAGAAGACCCTCTGTTATTGGTACTTTGGAGAAAATATTTTGAATCCGAATTTTGTCCCGAATCTTGTTTTAGATACAAGGTTGTATCCTTGCTGTCAAAGCACCAATAATCAACGCCGGTATCGTCGTTAAAAAGGTTCTCCTTTTTAGTAAATGGGAACTTTACATTCTCATACACTTCACCAAGCTTTGCATTTTTACTATTCTCTCCTAAGAGGAAGTCTTTGTTAAAGTGCGGCTCTACTGTTGCTGTTTTTGTTCCGTTTAACAACGGTGCTCCATCTGCGTTAGTTGTATTCGCAACCAATCCCTGATAGGCATAGTCATAATGTGTATTTCCCTCGTGATCTTCATTATACTGAGAGTTATTGATTGCCATAAAACGATTAACGTTGTCGTACCCAAACAAATTTAATGTCCCAGCAATATCGCTAAAGTTAGTTCCACTATCAGGCTGGAAATGTCCGGTATAAAGCGGGTATTGGGCATTTGCATCCTGATAATAATCGCTCAGCGCCTGATCAAATTCACGGAAGGTTACCCAGGTGCGGTGACTTTCACCAGTCCAGTCACCGTAGCTATCACGGTTCTTGCCATTCAGTTCGTAATCTGTATAATAGTCATACAGCGTACTGGTAACATATTTTGTGTTTGCTTCTTCCGTAAAAGGAGCGGATTCAATATCTACTACTTTAGTTTTAGTAGTGTCAGTAGTGTCAGTATTTTTCCACGTTTCGGCATCACGCAGGGTACCTTTTGGAGCCCAGTAGCCGCCACGAGTGGTACCTTTATATACTGCATCGTCATTCGTATCCGCATAGAAGCAATTTTTGTCATCTGTGGGAATCGTCAGCCACTCTGTACTTACTCCATTTCCTTTTGTCGCATTGTCATCGCCAATTTCTTCACCGGAAAAGATGATTGAACTATTTGAACTATATTCTTGGGGAATGTCAACATAATAAAGGTTTTCGTTTGTATCATCTTTTACCAGCGTGCCTTTTTCGGAGTTTCCGTTGCCTCCTTTTATCCGATAATAAATGGTCTCTGAATTATTGGCTTTGGGGATTGAAAAGTCGCCGGTATCTCCATTCAATGCCATCTTGGAAAAAGTAGCATCGTAATAGATGCGGATGGCACCGGGACGCCCCCATGTTGCATCCTTAATACCATTGTACATGTAGCAATAGCATTGACCTTCGGAATACTGGAAGCGTTTCTGCTTTTCTCCTGTTACTTCCTCATTATAAAAATTGTAGTATTCACTTATTTCTGTATTATCATCGCCCGCGGTAAAGCGAACAAAAGAGCAAAAAGCGTCAGGAGCGTCAGGAATATTAAAGGTTGCTGTGGAATTAGGAGCAATATCATTTAAGGGTATTGGGCCACCGACCTGGATAAGCTTTCCGCTCTCATCCGGTTCATAAAACCAGGCTTGGACGTTCGTTAGTGTTTTACTGGTTTTATTTTCAAAGGCCATCTCTTTGCCAGCGAAATGCTTATGGCTAACCGTATAGGTCTTCCACTTCGTTCGATCCAAGCCCCCCCCCTCATTTCCGTCATAGTAGTTGCCTTTGATATAACGTTTATCATTTGGATCGAACGATATCCACTCTGTCTCCGGTCGATTATTATAATTATCTACTTTAACAATTGTTACTGTGTATGTAGGGTTATTGTCTGTAGATGTATCTTCATTATATCCGCAAAATTCAAGTCCCCCCAACCCTTTATATGGATAGTGTTCGTCCTTATTCAGGACTGCAGAATAAATTTTTCTTCCGTCATCCGTTTTGTCAGCTTCCTGCATATCAAGATAATATTTTCTATCACTTGTTTCATTTTGTCCAACAATGGCATGTATTTTTACCTTTTTACAATCGGTCCAACCACTTGGCACTGCAAAATAGAGCGTGTAAGTAGCCGGCACTTCCCCCTGCTCACTAACTGCCTGCACGTTATCCACGCTTTTTGCGGCGTACATCTTCTGCGGCTGTTCGGTCGGTTCCGGGGTGGCGGTGGGGGTCACGGTCGGCACAGGGGTGGCCGTTGCGGTGGCTGCCGGTTCCGGGGTCGGGGTGGGTTCTGCCGTGGGCTCCGGCGTTTCGGTCGGGGCGGGCTGCTCCGGCTCGGCGCTTTGTTCCGGTTCCGGGGTGGCGGCGTTCTGCTCCGGCGGAACGGTATCCTCCCCGGAGGCCGTTCCCGGCTCATCCTCCAGCAGCTCTACTTCGTCAGGTGCGTCGGGCAGAAGATCCACCTCGGCGTATACAGGCAGGGCCATTGCCATAACCAGGCAAGCGGTGACAAGCAGCGCTGTCAGCCGGCGCGCCCAACCTGTTGTGTTTTTTCCTGTAAAAAAAACGCATCGAGTCTTCTCGTTGCGCATTTACTTTTTATTTTCTTAATATAGCACCTTTACACCAGAAAGACAATACAATCCACGCAAATTCCTGTTTTTCAGCACTTTTACTGATTGCGCTTTCCTCCAATTATATAATGTGTTCAAAGCCTTTGTATAATTTATTGCTGATTTTCTTTTTGGCAGCGGTCCCTTTTATATACTTTGACCGCGCGTTTATGATCCTCTGCGCACACAGAGCGCAACTTTGCGGCAAAATTCGCCTTTTTTGTTGCATTTTCCTGTTTTTGCGCAATTATTTGTTTCGCATGCGCCTGTTTGCGGCGGGGCATGGCTGCTGGGTGGGCGCCTTGTGGGAGGGATGGCAGGTTTGCGGCGCACGGTTCCCGTTTTTTTGCGGCGCGATGGGTACACCGCGCCCCTGCAAACGGTTTGCGGTGTTTGCGGCGGCGGGTGCGGGTTTGGTGGATTGCACGCCCGCCAACGGGACGCCGTTCTCCCTTTACAACGGGGTGCGGGTTTGCTGCAGATATGCCATTCGCTTTTTTGTCCCCCCTGCCCTGCCCCTGATTCCCGGTTCCCCATTGCCGATTTCTATTTGCGCCAGCTCCTGAGGTGCCTCTGAGAGCAACGAAAATAGCGGATCTTTCGCAAGCACAAAATCCGGCTGCGTTTACTGAAACAGACGAGCTTTTTCTTTGTTTTCAGATACACCTCCAGCTCCCAGCTTTCAATCTATCCTGTGTAAACTGCAACCCCTCACGCGCCATTCTGTGCGGCACTTACCTTATAATATAGGGGTGCTGCCCTGTGTAAATTTGCAACTGATCTATTTGAAGCAGCTGTGAGCTGTTGCAATTTTGCACAGGGTATTGCCCGCATTCTGTGCCGAACATTCCCGAAACGTGTTGGAAAAACGCACAGGATTGCCTTGTTTCCCTATGCCGCTTACCGTTGGAAAAACGCACAGGTTACCCCCGGAACAGTTGCATTTTACACAGGGTATTCCCGCTCCCCTGCCCCGCCGTGACCCGCGTACCTGTTGGAAAACCACACAGGATAGGCCCGTTCCCCGTGTTGCAATTTACACAGGTTTGGCTGTTTTTGGCTTATTTGCAACTTTACGCAGGTTGCTTTCCGCACAGGAAAATGGTGGTGGAATGCACAGGCTGCAGTTGGTTGAACACACAGGTTTGCGTTGTTAAATTACACAGGCTCTACCTATTACTAATATAGAACTAAACATCTAAGCCATAATAACAACCAGAGGTAAGCCGGGAGATGGGGGAGAACGGGAAAAAATTGGTGTTGCCATTCCATCAGGTTACAGAACCCTGAAACAGCAGGACAGAAAAGCACAAGAAAACCCTGTGTAACCTGCACCCTGGCTGCAACCCCCACAGGATATAGGGCAAACCACAACGCGGGTGTTGCATTTTGCACAGGGTAATGGCAGTGAAACCCTGTGTAAATTTGCAATTCTTGCGCTGGACAACAGGATGTGCTATAATGTTTAGCATGATGTGCGTGACCACCCGGGATACAGCAACCGATACAGGAGGCCCCTGCTTATGGCGGCAAGTAAACAGAAAAAAGATGATCCGTTTGTCGTTACGTTTGAAGAACGCGGGGACCAGACCATCGTTCGCAAATCCAATGACCTTGTACAGATGACGCGCAACAACCTGACGCTGAGCCAGCAGCGCCTGATGCTGCATATTTTTTCGATGATTAAGCCGGAGGATACGGACCTGCCCTCTTATGAGCTGAGCATTTATGATTTTATCAAGATGACCGGCATGGACCCGCACAGCGGGGCGCTGTACAAGCAGGTGCGCAAAAATATTGAGGAGCTGGCCAACGCGCCCATCCAGTGGATCAAGAATAACGGAACTTCTACGGTGGAAACATTCCGCTGGATCGATAAAGTGCGCATTGATGAGGGCCGCGCGCGCATGACCATCACGCTGGATCCGGTGCTGAAACCGCACCTGGTGCAGCTGAAAACCCTGTATACCACCATGGATGTGACCTACACCATGCTGATGCGGTCCACCTATTCCATCCGCATATACGAGCTGTGCAAGAGCTACCAGAGCCTGTACCTGAAAAAGAAAGCGGCCGGGGAACCGCTGGTATGGAACCTGAGCATGCTGTATGAACAGCTTTCGTATACGGCCAACCGATGGTCGGATTTCCGCCGCCTGGCACTGGAAAAGGCAAAGGCGGAAATTAACGAAAAGACGGATATTATTTTTAATTACGATGTGTACGAAAAAAAGGGGCAGAAGGTTCTTTCGCTGGTGGTAACGATTGACCCGGTGGATGATGCCGCCGCACAGGCAAACCTGGACAGCATCAACAGCACGGTGCGCAAAAAGAGCAAAAAGAAGGGCCGCCCCACCGTGGCGATTGAGGATTCGCTGCTGGATGACCCCAGCGTGATCACCTTTGATTATGTTTCGGCACCGGAAACAACGATCCCCTATTCCTTTGGACGCCACCGCACCGAGCTGCGGGAGGAAATTGTTGTGAAAGCGCGCATGGATCAGCTGCGCGCGGAGATTACGCCCGAAGAGCTGCACGCGGTGGAAGTGATCATTGATGTGTTGGCAGATGCCTGCTGCACCATCCAGGCAGGCGATGGCGAGCAGGACGGCGGCAACAAAACGGTGTTTGGAAAGATGAATGCCATCATCCTGGATTGCGGCGGGCTGACCAGTTGGCTGGCCGGTGTGGCACCCCGCTATGCACAGGAGATCATTCCCCGGTCGCAGAAGATGCGCAGCCCGGCGCGGTACCTGAACAAGGTGCTGCGCGAGGATATGGATAACTACCGCATTTATATTTTCCGCAAGGCAAAGCCGACAGCCGAACCCAAAGAGGAGCTGTTGGAAGCGGAGTACCATGTGATGGACGAGCCGGTGCAGCAAACGATGCCGGAGCCTGAGCCGCCCAAGGTAGAGCTGATTCCCGAAACGATTGTAAAACGGCAGGATATGCGAAAAGAGTTTGCAAAGTTTGTAGATGATGGATACCTGGAAAAGACGTTGACGAGCGGCCAGCGCGGCGCTTACCACGAAATTTACCGCCACCTGGCAGCGCGGTGCGTGCCATCGCCTTCCAGCCTGCGCAATGGGCTGAAAGACGAAATGCGGCTGCATTACCTGGCCTGCATGAATGAAGTGATTGAAAAGTATGGCAGCCTGACCCCATTGATGGAAGCTATGGCGCATGAACTGGACTTTGATGTGTTCTGGGCAAAGGCCGCCAAGGACCCCAACGTGAATAACCCGATGGGGCTGTTCTACCACATTATTGAAGAGCGCGCGCTGAACCCGATCGGCACCATAATGAACGACCAGGCACAACGGCAGAAGGTTGCCGCCAAGGAAAAAGGTGAAAAAGATAAGTGGCACAACGAAAGCTGGATGGATGCTTTTGAGGAAGATATCCCGGATGATAGCGAAGAGTAATTGAGATGAAGCGGAGCGGATAATCCGGGAGCGCTATTATAATAAGGTAAGCAGCGGCTGGCAGATTGCTGGCCGCTGCTTTTTTGATTTCAGATAGACCTTGGGATAATAGGTGAGAATGAAGGTACGTGAGCGGGAGTGCCTGGATGAAGTGAAGAAGGATGGGAAGGAAAAACGGCAGAGAAAAAGCGTGAACAGCAACGAAGAGATGCCTGCATAATATTCGTCAAAATATCCGTTGACACACGCGAAGCATATGATATAATAGAAGCTATAACAGCAACGAAGAGATGCCGCACGGCATGGGGTACCCGTTTTTGCAACCCGCGGTATTGCCTTAGATTAAGATGCCGGCGTGCGGTACCGCCAAAAGAACCGAACAAAAGGCAAAGATTAACCGACAGCAACGAAGAGATGCCTACACAAAGGCGCTCGCAAGGAGGAAAACAATGGGATATTGTATCTCAGTCTGCATTGAAAAAGGCGGCGTGGGAAAAACCGTTACCGTCTGCAACCTGGCGGCGCTGATGGCGCAGGACGGCAAGCGGGTGCTTGTGGTGGATATGGATGCCCAGGGCAACTGTACCTATACCCTGACGGGCGCCCGTGTAACCGATAATACTTTTGACCGCGCTGGCGTGTATGATATGTTCCGTGCCTATGGCATCAGCGGCACGCAGAACTATATTTCCCGCACGCAGTTTGATAATATTGATATAATTCCGGCAAATGGCAACACCCCAATGGCGGCCAAGCAGCTGCAAATCCTGGAACAGTCCGAAAGCACCAGTATCAATATGTTTTTGGCCATGTGCCTGGCACAGGTTGCCGGCGAATACGACTATATTTTGATCGATACCCCGCCGTCCCGCGATGTAATGGTGACCAACGCCCTGATGGCCAGTGACTTTGTGCTGATCCCCTGCGTGTGCGATGACTACAGCCGTGACAGTGTGTACCGCACTGTGGCCATGTGCCAGCAGTTGGAGCACGATGAGGGCGAAAAAATTGATGTTTTGGGCATTATCCTGACTATGGTGGAAAAAACTGCCCTGACCGAAGTGATCCGCAATGAACTGCGGGAAAGCCAGCTGGGCAGCAAGCTGTTTGCTGCCGAAATCCGTAAGGGACAGGCTGTAAAGGATAGCACCCGCCTTGGTGCGCCGGTTGTGCTATGTGCACGCAGCAGCAACCCGGCAAAGGATTATGCAAAGGTGTATGCCGAGCTGAAAACGCGCGTTGAACAGGAGGCAGAGTGATGGCAAGCAAACTGGACCGACTGCAGAAGAAAGGCTTTAAAGTAAACGAAGCAGCGTTAAGTAAGATCGCGCGCGGCGACCAGGAGCCGGGCGGTGAATACAGCGAGATCAATATCAATGATATTGAAGAAAACCCGGATAATGCCCTTTACCGTGAGCTGGATACCGAGGAAGATATTGCGCTGCTGGCCGATGATATCCGCCGCGCGGGGCTGCTGCACAACCTAGTTGTGTTCCCTAAGACCGGTGTTGGCGGAAAATATGTGCTGCTTTCCGGCGAGCGCCGCCTGCGTGCGCTGCGCCTGTTGGTGGAGCAGGATAAACGCGAGCAGGAAGAAAAGCAATTGCCCAACCGCATGAGTGAATGGCAGAAAGTGCAGTGCAAAGTGGTGCGCAACTTGACGGAAAACGAAAAAGTTGTGTATATTGACAGCGCAAACCTGCAAGTGCGCGGCGGCATCAGCAATGAACGTGTGATGCGCCAGGCGGCGGCGCGTTTTGTGGAAAACCTGCAGAAAGCACCGTATAACCTGAGCGCAGCGGAAGCGAAAAAAGCGCTGAAAGAGGTCAGCCCGCTGAATTCCCGCACGATTGATAAGGCGCTTTCGATTCAGAATGATCTCAACCCTGATCTGCGCCGCTTGCTGGATGAGGAATTCCTGAACCGAGCCGAGTGCGAAACCTATCTCCGCTTGACCCTGGAAGAACAGGCCCGTGCAGCCGCAATGTTTTTGAAAATCGCAGCCCTTGACCCACGCAGCCATGAGCGCCGCGCCATCAAGGACGCATTGACCACAGCCATGCTGGATGTAGCAGTGGAACGCCGCAGCATGCAGGAGCGCGAGAGCGTATTTGCAGCAGCGTTGCAAAATGCACAGGATGCAATCGGTCAGGCCAAGACGCAGGAAAACAAGGCGGCAGCAGTAGATAAGGATCACAACTTTATTTCGGCCAAGCTGCCTACCACGGCCCGCAAACTGCGTAAAATTGCAGCGGCAAAAAATATTGAAGCTAAGATCCGCAGTTATACGGCAGAGGACCGCAAAGCAATGTCGGACCAGATGCAGGAGCTGATTGCGGCAGCGCAGGAGCTGAAAGCACTGATTGATGCTGTGGAATAATCCAGATCCACGAAAGCAGCAAACAACAAAAATCCATGCAAATAGGAATACAGGAATCCACGATATGAAACAGCGAATTGTCATCCGGCTGCACCTGGCTGTGCGGGCAGTGCTGCAAAGCGAAGCGGACTGGCGCGGCACGCGGCTGGGCACCCTGACATCGGAGCTGATCCATGAACAGGCTGCGAAAGCGCGCCTGTGCGGGGTGCAGAATTACGAGTTGAACCCTGTCAGCAGCCGCTATGTTCCCGTTACAAACGGGACAAAATATAAGCAGACATCTGGCCTGGAGCAGATCTCCATCTATCTGAACGATGAGGATATGCAAACCTTGAAAGAGCTGGCACTGGCCAACGATAGTGTGCGTGTGATCAACGGCAGGCAGGCAATCACCTACCGATATGTTGTTCCCGGAATGCTGCTGAACGACCCGGTGTTTACGGGGCTGACAGAGCAGAACAGCACGGCAGGGTAAGCACTTCAAAATCTTGAATAAATCAAAGGCGGCACCGCGTTTTTTGAAAGACGCGGTGCCGTTTTGTATGCAAAGCAGCCTGAAAATACTACAAAACATAAACCTGTGCGAAATTACAACAAAACGGATAGAAGGTGAGAATAGGAAAAAAGGAGAAATATGTTGGAATTTTACACAGGTTTACAGAGCAAAACATGAGGAAAAGCGCGATGCAGCGTTTGCAAAATAAAGCGGATTTTGGGTGAATCAGGTGCGGGGAACCAAAAAAGAGGGGAAACCTGTGTAAATAGCAACAATCTGCAGGGTGAATTACCTTTTTATAATACGACAGGGATAGGAATACCCTGTGTAAAGATGCAACACTGTACGCTGCGAAAGGGAAGGGTTGCAATTTTACACAGGGTATTGGTTATTCTGTCAGGCGGAGTAGAAGGAAAACGCTAAAAACAAAATGGCATATATGAGCTGTATTATACGATTTGGAATTAAAACGGCCGACCGAACGATGGGATTTGGCGGGATAGGGAGAAAGGCGAAAGTTGATATGGAGAGAGCGAGGGCAGAGGTTGGCATGCTGCTTGATAGACAAAAGCGTGGAAACGTGATGTGAAATGGCGGGAATACAACGCTATTTTTGTATTAAACTTGTCAAATAATACAATTTGTATTTCGATACAGAGAATCTCTTTGGAAACCAAGCGGGAATAATTTGACGATTTAAGCAATAGTAGATGGCCTGCAACTTGAGAAAGTATTGGCAACACCGCATAATTCCCGCCTTACGGCCTAAGCACCGCTCCGGCGGCTGCGGCACGGCATCTGCGTTGCCAAAATGCTCGATAATGTCGGGTTGCGGTACCCGCATC
>PPYE01585235.1_pt1 | contig 26961 bp, 30 predicted proteins | sample 1559881 | NCBI WGS metagenome assembly PPYE01 (sample SAMN08240022, study PRJNA423297) | Human gut metagenome, whole genome shotgun sequencing project. | reverse complement strand
ATAACGCGAAGCTGTATGTAAAAGGCTCATCGGCATACACCTATATCACAGACTTGTCCGGTGCAACTGGTATGACAGGACCCCAAGGAGTGAAAGGCGCAACTGGTGCTACAGGCCCGCAGGGAGCCACAGGGCCTAAAGGTGACAAAGGAGACGCTTTCACTTATGCGGACTTTACATCTGCCCAGTTGGCTGCATTAAAAGGGGCTAAAGGTGATACTGGTGCAACTGGCCCGCAGGGGCCAAAAGGTGATACCGGTGCTGCCGGAGCAAATGGCGCCACGGGTGCTACAGGCCCGCAGGGACCTGCCGGTGCAGACGGCAAGACACCGACTTTTGAGATCCGGAGCGGACATCTGTATGCAATCTTTGAGTAAGGAGGAATAATATGAAAATAATTGATACTTACAATGCTATTTGGGGAACGGTAGTTGCAATATTAAGTATGGTATTTGGAGAGCATTGGATTCTGTTTATGGCATTTTTAGCCCTGAACGTGGCAGACTGGATTACTGGTTGGATGAAAAGCAGGATGGCCCATAAGGAGAATTCAGTATCTGGGTGGAAAGGAGTATTGAAGAAACTAGGATATTGGCTGATGATCATGGTTGCGTTCATCGCCAGTGCTGTTTTTATAGAAATTGGAAATGTTTTGGGAGTGAATTTACAGATTACGACACTTTTAGGATATTTTGTCCTTGCGTCTCTCCTGGTAAACGAAATCCGTTCTATTTGCGAAAATTTTGTAGAAGCGGGTTTTAATGTACCATTGGTATTAAAGAAGGGATTAGAAGTAGCAGATAAGGCAATTAATAAGGATTCAGAGGGCGAGTAATCGCTCTCTTTTTGCGCCGGCGCAACTGCCGGGGAAAGGAATGAACTATGAGAATCAATGTACATGCAGGACATAATTTCAAAGTTCCGGGTGCATCCGGTATATTTTCAGAAACCACGGAGGACCGGAAGGTAAAAGATTTGGTGATCAGCAAAATGCGGGCTGCTGGCCACACAGTATATGATTGCACGGATGAGGATTCCGGCACAGTGAACGGTAACCTGGCTGCAATTGTGGCAAAATGCAATGCCCACGCCGTGGATCTGGACGTGTCTATCCATTTTAACTGCTATAATGGATCAGCCCACGGAGCAGAGGTATTTATCTACAACTGGGGTTCTGCGGCTGAATCCTATGCCCAGAGGATTGTAGACCGGATCGGAGAGCTGGGGTATACAAAAAGAGGTGTAAAGACAAGCTCCAGCCTTTATGTGCTGCGGCATACGGCCAGCCCTGCGCTCCTGATAGAATGCTGCTTTTGTGATAATGCAGGGGATGCCTCAAAGTATACAGCGGATAAAATGGCAAATGCCATTGTTGCCGGTATTACCGGTAACGCTCTGTCTGGCAGCACTCCTGCAGTTAATACAAAAGGATGGCTGTCAAAAGGAGACACAGGGAACGCAGTCAGTGAATGGCAGAAAACATTAAATGTATTCGGCAGCAATGTGAATGAAGATGGTGACTTTGGCCCAGATACAGAGGCACAGACTATCCGCGTACAGCGTCTTGTAGGTGTTACTGCAGACGGATGCGCCGGAGAGAAGACAAAAGCAGCCGTGAACACATACCTGAAAAAGAATAACTGGATACAGGTACGTGATGGCCGCTGGTGGTACCGCCATGCAGACGGCGGATATACCCGGAATGACTGGGAGAAGATCGGGGGCGTGTGGTTCTTCTTCGACGGTTCTGGCTGGATGATGACAGGCTGGATTGAATGGAAGAATAACCGGTATTATCTGAAAGCCAATGGAGCGATGGCGGCGGATGAGCTGGTAAGGACAGGCGGCAAGGTCTACTACGTGGACAAGTCTGGTAAGATGTGCTATACTGATAAAACAGGAGCACTACTGTAACTATCAACGCACAGAGGGCAACTGTAAAACGCTGTAAGGCCCCGAGTCTCCCGCCGGGGCCTTTTTAGTGGCCATAAATAAAGAGACTATACATAAAGTATAGCCTCTCAGACAAAGAAGGAAATGGTGGAAATATTACCAGTTTTTTCAATAATATCGCTTGGAAGCTCTGATGTCAAGTACAAAACGACCGGCACCATTACAGTACCGGCCGCCGTATAAGATTAGAGGATGCAAGCTCCCCCTAGTTGCGTTTTAATAATACAACATAATGGGGATTAGTGCAATAGATAATCATTGACAATTTTCGACGTTAATCCTCTTTTAGTAGCTCACGTTCGTGTGCTTCTTTTGCTATGCGCTCAAATAATTCATCTGTAGGCTCAAATTTGCCCAGATCCGCTTCATTGTCCATTTCTTTTGCATTTCCTGCAGCTTCATCCCTGACACGCTGGCATATCCATTCAAGAAATCCTGGGTCCTGTTCAAATTCCGGATTAGCTTCAAAGTCTGGGTCATATGTATTCTTTCTGTTTGACATTTTCATCACCTCCGCATTAAGTGTAATATCGGAGGTGATTATATTACTACTGGTAAATATTGGGAGTTATGCGGAGGCGTGCTGCCTGTACCGGTATCCCTTGGGGCGTTCCTCTGGATAAGTCCGATAATACAGGTATAAAGCATATTGCACAGATACGTTCCCGTGTGCTGGCAGATTTGGGTTCCGGTCCAATGCCGCCCTATATAATAGGTAGGCATCGTGATTCTCAAAAATAATATTCTCTTTCATTCGTGCAACCTCCTTTCAAAAAAACAGAACATTTGTTTGTTATATACTTAATTATACGAACGTATATTCTGTTTGTCAACTGTATAAAATCACCATTGACAGATATCGCAAAATACTATAAAATTGTAATTTATGCGGTTCCGTGGCAGTAAGGTAACATGACTTTTAATCAAGTTGTCCGGGGTTCGAATCCCCGATGCTTCACTGTGAAACAGTTCAAATCCAGATATTCTGTATTTGAGCTGTTTTTTATTGTACAAAAAACATTCCGGGTGGGAAGCGCGCTGAGCGCAGAATATATTTTTACACAGAAAATAAGAAGCCATAATCTTGAGGGGGAATAGATTATGACCTCTTATTTTCATGTCTACTTTTATAAAAATATAAAAAGAAGGAGAGCCGGTATAAGGGAATACCGGCATATGAAAAAGATTTTGAAAAAAGTCTTATTGGCTTTGTTCAAATACTAATATACATTGTAAATGTGATGATTCTGTGATGAAATAGTAAAAGAAATGTGAAAAAGTTTTTTATTTTTTCTTCATATATGGATAGAAATCAGTTGGTAGGATACGAAGTATATAGTGTAACGGCCGTTAGTAAAAAGAGAATCGGGTGAAAGCTTATGAAAATAAATGAAGATAATTTTGTAGAGCAGTTAAGGTTCCGGAACGAGAAAGCTCTAGAATATGTAATTGACAATTATGGACGTATTGTAAAATCTATTGTAAAGAAGCACTTGTTTTCATTGCAGGATTACCAGGAGGAGTGTATCAATGATGTGTTTCTGGCTGTGTGGGAGAATATAGAGTCCTACAGGCCCATGAGAAGCAGTTTTGTGAACTGGATTGCAGGTATTGCCAGATATAAAGCAATTGACTACAAGCGGAAGTATCTGAACAGGATACAGACGGAAAATCTGGAGGATGTGACTGCCGGGGAGGAGGACAGGGAGCAGATGAAAATGATCGAGGAAGAGCTGTCTGAGGAGATGGAAGAGATGCTCAGTTGTCTGAGTCCTGAGGACCGAGAGTTGTTTATGAAGCTTTATGTGGATGAGATGGAACCGGAGGAGGTCAGCCGGCAGACAGGCATGAAGAAAGATGTGATATATAACAGAGTTTCCAGGGGAAGACGGAAAATCAGGAAACTGTTTTCCACTCAGAAAGGAGAGAAGAGTTATGAGCAGTAATATATATGAATTGTTAAATAAAGTTGAGACAGATATGGGGAGTTACAAAATAGAAGAATCCAATGATATGGAAAACAAGCGCTGGAAGAAAGCTGCTGCAAAAAATATCGTCGGTACTGGAAAAAAGAAAAAAAGATGGAAACCAATTGCTGCAGTCTGTGCAGCAGCGATGGTCCTGGCGGTGGGAGTGGGAAGTGCTCCGCTGCATTATGTTGTTCAGGCTGCCGTAAAGTCTATCTCCTATGATATTGCATCCATTCTTGGAATTAAGAAGGATTTGGAGCCATATAAGACGGTAGTCGGAAAATCAGTGACCGCAGAAGGGATAACAATTACACTGAATGAGGTCATTGTAAATGAGGATGAGATTGTAGTATCCAGTACAAGGGAATATGATGAAAAAATTACGGATGAGAATAGATCAATCATAGGAGAACGTGTATATATCAATGGAAAGTCTGTATCTGATAGCGCTTCCGGCGGTGAAAAGCAGGAAGGGGACAGCACAATTGTATCCATTTCTGAGTGCGACATCAGTAGGGATGTGGATTTAAGTCAGACTTTGGATTTTGAGATACAGTTTATAGACTATGATAATCCAGGTACAACATGGGATTTCCAATTCGCAGCTTCCGGTGAGGAGCTTGCCCAGAGTACGAATACAGTTGAGCTTAACGAAACATTTACACTGGAGGATGGAACAGAAGTATATCTGAATAAAATGACAGATAATGCTCTTGGACAGAAAATTTATTTTTCAACATCCACAGGAGAATGTGACTATGATCTTGTTCTGAGAGGATCTGACGACTGTGGAAATGCTGTGGAATTTACACTTTCCAGATGGAGTGACGGCGTAGGAAGACTGAATATTTCTACGATTGATAATGGAAATCTGAGCGATGATGCCACAGAACTTTATCTGATACCATACGCGGTCAAATTCCCGGAGCAGAGCGGAAGGCTCAGCAATGATTTTAAACAGGCAGGGGAAGAGTTTACCATACACATCAGATAGTTGTGTTCCGAACACGGCAAAGGGACAGGCGGCAGCCTGTCCCTTCTTATTATCTGTCAGCTTTATACGGCGGGTCAGCAGGATAACCGCTTCCGGCCTTCTGCATTCCGCGCTGAATGGCGTCTCTGGAGTTTTTCCAGTCCGCATCCTTGTTGCGGTAGTCAAATTTATCACAGAACCATTCAAGGTCATCTGTGACCCTCTGCATGTTGTCAGTCATGAGGGGGAAGAGAATTTCATAAAAGGAAGCCTTCTCTTTATCAGAGAGAAGGGACTCTGCAGTCTCCACAAGGTCACCGAAATGGGAGAGGCAGAAGCCTTTGCTGTTTTTAAACAAATCTGTGAATTCAGGATTTTTCCTGTACAGTTCAAAGAAGGTGTCAAGATAGCGGACATATGTATTTTGATAGTAGTCGCAGATATAGCAGCTTTGATTCTGTTCCTTTACCCAGGTTCCGATATTTGTCTTGGGATTGTCTGCATCCAGTTTTGCCTTTTTAAAATGTCCCAGCATGGATGCTTTTCCTGGAGAAAACATTTTGATCTGTTGTTTTAACTCCTCATTTTTTTTCTTAAAGTGTGTGGTGAGGATCAGTCCGCAGCCGAGGCGGTTTCCGTAATCAAACATTTTTTTATAGTGTTCATGGCAGAATCCCAGTTTATCTGTCTCCGCCCGCACATCGTCTTCCATATAGGAGGCGCCGGAGCCAAGGACAAAATCCATGGCGTGCTGTTCCAGATTCTTTTCAATAAAACAAAAGGGGCATTCATCGTCAGCGCGGAATGCGTCCATCAGCGGTATGGTATATATTTTTTCCTTCATTTTTTGTTCCCCCGGTTTTCTGATTTTATATAAGAGTAACATAAAAAAAATCAGAAAGAAAGAGTGCAAAATGGTTTTCTATGCGATACAATGGTAATGTTGTGATCAGTAATGAAGCAGACTATGATGTAATGTTGATTTATAAAGGATTTATATGTGGATATCTGAATAGATTGTGGATAACATGTATGGAAAATGATTTTTCTGTTGAAAACATGTGCCGTTCTATTGGCAGGAAGTTGCAGGTTTTTTCATTGTCTGTTAGTATAGAGTTTAAAGTCTGAAACTGGGGGATTTAAAAGAAAAATGAAAAGAAATGTGGATTTGCTGGAGGGACCTATCGCAGGTTCCCTGGCAAAATTAGCGTTTCCTATTATGGGAACATCATTAATACAGATGGCGTACAATCTGGTGGATATGATCTGGATCGGACGCGTCAGCAGTAACGCGGTAGCAGCCGTTGGGGCAGCCGGTATGTATATGTGGCTGGCAAACGGTATCACAACCATACCGAGAATGGGCGGACAGGTCACTGTGGGGCAGTCCCTTGGGGCTATGGACAAGGAGGCTGCCATTGACTATGCCAGAGGTTCTATTCGTATGGGAATGCTTCTGGGAATTTTGTACGGGATCATCAGTGTGCTGTTTTCAGGGCCGCTGATCGGATTTTTCAAGCTGAACAGCCCGGATGTTATACATGACGCCAAAATGTATCTTGTGATCACCTGCGGGGCAATCGTGTTTTCATTCCTGAATCAGGTTTTTACAGGTATTTTGGCTGCTATGGGAAATACCATGGCCACTTTCAGGGCCACCACCATTGGTCTGGTCATAAATATTGTAATGGACCCTGTTTTGATCTTTGGAATTGGTCCTCTTCCAAAAATGGAGGTGACAGGTGCGGCGCTTGCCACTGTATTGGCACAGATCATCGTGTTTATCCTGTATCTTGCAGCGGTCTGGAATGAGCCGGTGATCTTCCGGCACATTCGTTTGACACAGAAGGCGGAAAAGCAGCATGTGCGTGAGATTGTGAGAATTGGATTTCCCTCTGCCATACAGGATGCGTTGTTTTCCGGAATTTCCATGGTGATAGCCCGTCTGATCGCGGGATGGGGAGATGCGGCTGTGGCGGTGCAGAAGGTCGGAAGCCAGATCGAATCTATTTCATGGATGGCTGCAGGAGGATTTTCAACGGCTGTAAATGCGTTTGTGGCCCAGAACTATGGGGCGGGGAAAAAAGAGAGGATTAAGAAGGGATATAAGACAGCTATGGGGATCATGGCTCTGTGGGGAGTATTCACCAGCTTTATACTCATTGCTTTCCCGGAATTTTTCTTCCGCATTTTTATTACAGAGAAGGATGTCCTTCCGATGGGAGTTGACTATCTGAGAATCATAGGTATTTCGGAATTTTTCATGTGTATGGAGATCACTACAGCCGGGGCATTTCAGGGATTTGGAAAGACTGTGCCGCCGTCTGTCACAGGGATTCTTTTCAACACACTCAGGATACCGGTCGCTATGCTGCTTTCCGCCACGGCTCTTGGGCTGAATGGTGTGTGGTGGACTCTGAGTCTCTCCTGTGTGCTGAAAGGCCTGGTCCTTCCCGCATGGTTCCTCATCGTTTTTGTAAAGTATTATAAGAGCGGAAGGGATAAGTTCTGAAAATGAGAGAAAGTTCATGGTGACCATCGGAGGCGGTGTGAGTATCATAGGACTTGACATGCTGGCATTGGGAATCTGCGCATGGAAATATCCTATGAAACAGGCACAGATACTGATCGTTCTGGCTGTTGGTATTATTTTATTCATGGCAGTTGTTTTGTACGGACAGAAGCATTACCGGAAATGATGGATAACAGCAGCTGTTCAGCCGGGGCTTGTTTGTACCCCCCAACACTCTAAAGTTTCTGTTGGCTGACGGGAAGAAACGTGGTAAAATGAACCACATATAAAGGTTATGGATTTTTGGTAACAGTTCAGATACCTGGGCTGTTACTATATTTTATGAAAAGGGGAAAGAACAATGGATAAAGAATTTCGTATTGAAACCAAATGTGTGCAGTCCGGATGGAAACCGAAAAAGGGTGAGCCGAGAATCCTGCCGATTTACCAGAGTACAACATTTAAATATGACACGACTGAGGAGATGGGACGTCTCTTTGATCTGAAGGATAATGGCTATTTCTATACAAGATGTCAAAATCCCACAAATGATTTGGTGGCAGCTAAGATCGCTGACTTGGAAGGCGGTGTGGCAGGTGTGCTTACCTCATCAGGGCAGGCAGCTACATTTTATGCTGTATTTAATATCTGCGAGGCAGGGGACCATGTTATCTGTGTGTCTGCTATCTATGGCGGCACATTGAATCTGCTGGGCGTGACTGCTAAGAAGATGGGAATTGAATGTACTTTTGTGGATGCAGATGCCTCTGAAGAAGAGCTGGAAAAAGCGTTTAAACCGAACACCAAGGCTGTATTTGCTGAGACGATTGCCAACCCGGCTCTTGTTGTGCTGGATATTGAGAAATTTGCCGGTCTGGCACATGCCCATGGAGTACCGCTGATTGTAGACAATACATTTGCAACACCGGTAAACTGCCGTCCTTTTGAGTGGGGCGCTGATATTGTTACGCATTCCACAACAAAATACATGGACGGACATGCAATGCAGGTAGGCGGAGCCATTGTGGACAGCGGTAATTTTGACTGGGACGCATATGGTGATAAATTCCACGGACTGACAAGACCGGATGAATCTTATCACGGGGTTGTATATACAAAGCAGTTTGGAAAAGCGGCGTATATTATGAAGATCAATGCACAGCTTATGCGCGATCTGGGAGCTATCCCATCACCTACCAACTGTTTTATGCTGAATGCCAGCCTGGAATCCCTGGCGCTGCGCGTGGAGCGTCACTGCTATAATGCCCAGAAGGTAGCGGAATTTTTAAATGAGCATCCTCTGGTGGGACATGTAAATTATGCCGGACTTCCGGGAGACAAATACTATGAACTGGCTAAAAAATATATGCCGAAGGGTACCTGCGGTGTTATCTCCTTTGAATTAAATGACGGAAGGGAAGCAGCGGTCAAATTCATGGACAGCCTCAAGCTGGCAGCTATTGTGACACATGTGGCAGATGCAAGAACAAGTGTGCTGCACCCTGCAAGCCATACGCACAGACAGTTAAATGATGAGCAGCTTGTGGCAGCAGGCGTTTCTCCGGGAATGATCCGCCTGTCTGTGGGCATTGAAAATGTGGATGATATTATCGAAGACCTGGCACAGGCTCTGGAAGCCAGTACAAAGTAAAAGAGATGAAATCTTATCAGATTACGGAATGGTGCCATGAGAGCTTTAAAATGCAGGCAGTAACCGGCGGTAACTATATTGATGCCACCATGGGAAATGGAAATGACACACTTTTTCTGTGCAGGATGGCAGGTAAGACCGGACATGTGACAGCCTTTGATATCCAGCAGCAGGCCCTGGAAGCCACCGAAAAGCTGCTGGAGGAAAACGGTGTCAGAGAGCGGGCGAGCCTGATCCTGGACAGCCACACCAATATGGGCCTTTATCAGCAGAAGGAGACCGTTGACGGTATCTTTTTTAATTTCGGCTATCTGCCGGGCGGTGACCATATGCTTGCCACACAGCCGGAAAACAGTCTGAGAGCTGTTTTAAGCGGCCTGGAGCTGCTGAAAAAAGGTGGTGTCATGAGCCTGTGTATATACAGCGGAGGCGATACCGGTTTTGAGGAGAGAGATAAGATTCTGGAAATGCTGAAACGTTTGGACAGCAGGAAATATGTTGTCATTTTGAGCACATACTATAACAGGGAAAATAATCCTCCGATTCCTGTGCTGATTATAAAAAAATAGAGTGTCAGGCAATGAGGCATGGGACGAGATTGCCGATTCATATAATAAAAGAAAGAAATCAGCCGGGTTTTGTATGAAAGCAGGAAAAGGTCCGGGGATTTCCGGAATTATCATGTTATTTTTACTGCCGTATCTTTTGACAGTGATCATATGCGGGAGAAAAGCATGCCCTGTATCCAGGGAATCCGATATGGAAGATTATATTCCGGCTGTGACTGCCTCCCAGATATCCTGGGATGCGCCCCGCGAAGCCATAAAGGCCCAGACAGTCATTGCCAGGAATAATCTCTATCTGGAGTGGAAAAAGGGAACGGCAGCCGGTACGATTCAAAATGCCTCCCAGGCACTCAAAAAGAGAAAAATGGATGATTTGTTCCTGGAGCAGTTCCAGAAGTTCCAGGACGCAGCAGCAGATACCAGAGATCAGGTACTTATGAAGGATGGGGATGTGGTGGAACTTCCCTATCATGAGCTGAGCCAGGGAAAGACCAGAGATGCCTCAGAGGTTCTCGGGGCATCCTACTCCTATGCGCCTTCTGTGGATACTTCAGAAGATATCAACAGTCCTTCCTACATACAGGGATGCTATTTTTCCCTGGAGGATCTAAAGAAGCAGATACAGAAGACATATCCGGGATTTTCCATTGAAAATATAGGAGAGATTGAGATAAAAAATGCAGACAGCGCGGGATATGTACTGGAAATCAATGTGGGAAACCAGGAATTCCAGGGGGAGAAGCTAAAAGAGATCCTGAGCCTTCCATCCTCCTGTTTTACGGTTCAGACACTGGAGAACGAGGTGCGTTTTCTCTGTAAGGGAATTGGACACGGAGTGGGCCTGAGCCAGTATACAGCCCGGAAGATGGCAGGGAAGAAGAAAAAATATGAAGAAATCCTAAATTACTTTTTTCCCGAATTAATATTAAAGGAGATAGGGAATTGAAGAGATGCCGCGTGGAATTTTAAAATTATGTATAAGTTCACATATTCTGGCAATCCTATAGATGAAAACAAAAGGGGCGGATGCTCCACTATAGGTTGAGGTGAAGAATATGAGTAAAAGAAACAAAATCCGCGTGGCTCTCAGCAGTTTTTTAGTGCTGGCCATAGTAGTAACATGTGCGGCTGTATATCAGTCCGGGAGTAAGAGCACACCGAATGAAAAGGAACTTGTCAAGAATGAGGAGAATCCTTCTGACGAGGCAATGACAACAGAGGAGAAACCTGAGGAGGAATCCCAGGATGCCAACACCACTCAGGTTGAGGGTACCAGAGAAGTGCCGGAAGAGGCAGATACACAGGCAGAAGCAGTGCAGGAGCCTGCAGAAGAGCAGAATGAATCCGCAGACGCTTCCGCAGCAGAGAATACACAGCCGGAAGCTGATACGCAGGATGCGTCTGCAGAGGTGGACAACCAGGCAGCAGCAATGGCTCCGGATGTGAACTTTACAGAGAGCTCTCTTATGGAGTGGCCGGTAAGCGGACAGGTAGTTATTGACTATGATATGGAACACACCGTTTATTTCCCTACTCTGAACGAATATAAATACAGCCCTGCGATCGCAATCTCCTCAGAGGTCGATACACCGGTTGCATCCGTTGCAAACGGACAGGTAGTCTCTGTTGAGGAGAGCGTTGAGACAGGAACAACCGTAACGGTTGACCTGGGCAATGGATACCAGGCAGTTTACGGCCAGTTAAAAGATGTAGCTTTCCAGCCGGAGCAGTATGTAGAGGCCGGAGCAACACTTGGCTATGTCAATGAGCCTACAAAATATTATACAAAAGAGGGTGCGAACCTTTATTTTGAACTGAAGAAAGACGGAAGCCCGCTGGATCCTATCCAGTACCTGCCGTAAAAAGTAAAAACCATTTCAAAGCAGATTATCTGTTTTGAAATGGTTTTTTTGGTTACGGGTTTTCTGATGAGAGATTGCGCTGTGCGGAGAAAAATTTGTATACAATGTAAATTTTTATCAGTTTATTTGAATTTTTAGTGAATTTTTATTTTGCTGTTGACATTGGAAAAGAATGGTGAGAAAATACAAAGTATAAGGAAATTTATGCTTTTTTGCAGCAGGAATAAGACGGAATGGAAGGAGTTCTATGCATTTAAAAAGATTGAGCAGAGTCGTGGCAGTGACAGTGGTGCTGACAATGGTAACACCATCCGCTGTTTTGGCCAGCGATATGACAAAGGTTGGAACGAATACAATTGATGTGGATTCTGCAAGTATAAAAGGTCAGGAAAAAACTGAAAAACCGAAAGACCCGGCGAATCCCGAGAACCCAGATAATCCAGATCCGAATGATCCTGAGAACCCAGAGAAACCGGATAATCCAGATCCGGACAATCCGGACAATCCGGACAATCCGGATCCAGACAACCCGGATACTCCGGACAATCCGGATCCAGACAACCCGGATATTCCGGATACTCCGGACAATCCGGATCCAGACAACCCGGATACCCCGGACAATCCAGACCCGGATACTCCGGATACCCCGGACGATCCCAATACCCCGGATACTCCTGTCACACCGGATACCCCGACGGAGCCTGAGCAGCCGCCAGCAGAAACCCCGGCGGAGCCTGAGGCACCTGCAGAAGAACCGGCACAGGATGCGGAGGCAAGCGATAATCTAATAGACAGCCAGCAGAATTTTGTTATGCCGGACATCAAGGAGAATTTCCGTTTCCGTACAATCCGAAAAGTTTATGCATTTGCTCTGGAGAATCTGAATGTCTATGAGGAGAAATCCGAACAGGCAAGAGTGATCGGAACACTGGATAAAGATGGTGTCTGCTACCTTCTCAGCAATGATGGATTAAAACTCCATCTTGGAAGTGAAGAGGAAGAGCAGAATATTGACACAGACGATGGAACATGGGTATACATAGAATCAGGAACAGTCAGAGGTTTTGTACTGAAGTCAAAGCTTTTAACAGGTGAGGAAGCACAGAATATAGCAGATGCAAAAGCAAAAGAAAAGCAGGAAGCTGAAGAGAAGAATAAGACAGCTGAGAAAAAGGTAACTGTTGAAGAATTTAAAGTAGCAAAAGAATTAATTTCGCCGCTGGAAAATAAAGCATTTCTTTATACAAAGACAACTGTCAGGTCAACAGTTGTTTCAAAAGATTATGCAGTATGCAAATCTTTACTTGGAACCATTCATGAATCACAGAATGATAAGAGCCGCGTCATCGGCAACTTGAATCTGGATAATATATGTTACATACTTGCCGACAAAGACAAGGATTGGGTATATGTAGAGTCCGGAGATGTAAGAGGATTTATCAAGAAAACTTCTCTTTATCTTGACGAAGAAGCGAACAAATTTATAGAAGAGCACGGGGAAGAGAATCTGGAGACAGCTTCAGAGCTGGTAAAACCGGAAGAAAACAGTGCATGCTACTACACGATCACGTCTACAAAGGGCGGAGTTCCCGGTGGTGCGCTGAGACAGTCCATTCTGGAATTCGCATCCCAGTTCGTAGGCAATCCTTATGTATGGGGCGGTACCAGCCTGACAGACGGTGCAGACTGCTCCGGTTTTGTTCAGAGTATTTACGCGCAGTATGGTTATGACCTTCCGAGAGTTGCAGAGGATCAGGCTTATTACGGTACACAGATACCGGTTGACGAAGCACAGCCCGGCGATCTGATCTTTTATTCCAACGGAAGCGAGATTTACCATGTAGTCATGTATGCAGGTGACGGAAAGACTGTAGAAGCAGCCAACAGCCGTGCGGGAATCATAGTAGGTAATGTAAATACTGCAAATGCAGTTTGGGCAACCAGAGTTCTGGATGATACATTCGGATTCTACGGAAGCGATATTGATGAGATTAATGCAACCTCAGACCAGTACGGTGAATGCCTGGGTACCTATAAGATTACTCATTACTGCGGCGGTGCATGCTGTAATGACCAGTGGGCAGGCGTCACATCCACAGGAGCACCTCTCGTGGAGGGTGATACCATAGCAGTTGACCCGACAATTATTCCTTACGGAACAAGAGTTATTATTAACGGACATATCTTTACCGCATCTGACTGCGGCGGCGCGATTAAAGGCAATCATATTGATGTCTTTGTCAATGACCATAATCGCGGAAATAACCTTGGTGTGTATTTCACCAATGTATATCTTTTGAAATAACAGCATAACAGAAATCATTTTACAGGGACTGCCGGTTTGGCGGTCCCTGTATTCACATTTACGAGACTTTAGAGTATAATAAACTATGCGGAACAAAAAAATCCGCAGCCGATCATATTTCTACAGGGTTAATAAAAGAACAGTGTATCACTGTTCCTCTGCGGAATTATCCGAATTTCCGCAAATGGGAAAAATACTTTTTTCATCGGCAGCTTTGAAATAGAGGTGCCGTATTTGCCATTGGCAGGTGCGGTGCCATTACATAGAAGGCAGGTCAGGAAATTATCATGAATTATACCTACATCCTGAAATGCGGCGACGGCACTCTGTACACCGGGTGGACCAATGACCTGGAGAGACGTATCAAATGCCACAACGCCGGAAAAGGGGCAAAATACACAAAGTCCAGACTTCCCGTTGAGCTGGCCTACTACGAGTCATTTGTGACGAAGGAGGAGGCCATGCGCAGAGAGTGGGAGATAAAACGGCTTTCGAGGAAGGATAAGCTCAAATTATTGGGATAGATAATAATAAACAGATACCCAGGAGGGCTGGAGATGGAAGAAAAACAGGATATGAGCAGTATGGGAAGTACTTCCATGATCACTGTGGAGTGCAGGAACTGTGGGTCTTTGAATAGAGTGAACAGGGGAAGTGTGAAAAAGTGAGATTTCTGCGGGGAAAAGGTGCAGGGATGACAAAAGAAGGAAGGCAGCGGGAGACCGCTGCCTTCTGTGCGCTGTTTCTATAATACTTTTTTCAGATTATAATCCTCGTCCAACAGCAGAATATCCGCCTCTTTTCCGGGCGTAAGGGAACCAACCCTGTCATATACCCCAATGCTCTTAGCCGGATTTCTTGTGGCAGCGAAGATGGCGTCTGCCTCGGGAATGCCGAATTCCATGGCGATCTTCATGCAGTCGAACAGGTTGGTGGCGGAGCCTGCAATGGTTCCGTTGGCCAGTGTTGCTTTCCTGTTGTTCATGGTGACTTCCTGTCCGCCAAGCTCATATGTGCCGTTATCCATACCGGTTGCCATCATGGAATCACTGATAAGGATAACTCTTTCGCTGCCAAACATGCGGAAAGTATTTCTTACAACACTCGGATGGATATGAATACCATCGCAGATCAGCTCTACCATGCAGTTCCCAGCGTCTGCGGCAGCGCCTACAACACCCGGGTCGCGGTGGGCGAAGGGCGGCATGGCGTTGAACAGATGTGTTACGTGGTTCGCGCCTTTTTTCATTGCGGCCAGTGCGGTATCATAGCCGGCCATGGTGTGGCCGATGGATATTTTAACTTCATCTTTCAGTTCTTCTATAAATTCATCGGCGCCTTCCATATTTGGTGCAAGTGTCACAAGTTTTATGAGACGGCCGCTTTTTTCGTTGCATTCACGGAAAAATCCGATATCAGGTTTGCGGATATGCCGTTCCGCATGCGCTCCTTTTTTATCCGGGTCAATGAACGGTCCTTCCATGTTGATTCCCACGATCCTTGCCTGGTCCTTGTCATCTCCGGCTTTTACAGCGGTAGCGAAGATATCCAGGAGCTGCTCTTTGGGCAGTGTCATGGAGGTGGGGCAGTAGGAAGTCACACCGTGGGATTTCTCATAGCGCAGAATCGTTTTAAGTCCCTCCACGTCCGCATCTGAGAAATCGTGTCCGAATGCTCCGTGACTGTGAACATCTACAGCGCCGGGAAGCACTTTCATGTCCTGGGCGTCAATCTCTGCAGTATCTGTCACTTCTTCTATAGAAGAGACGATTTTTCCGTTCTCTACATACAGATCTTTTTTTTCAAAGGTACCGTTTTCCTGAAATACGAATCCATTTTTAATAATCATTTGGTTTCACTCCTTTTCTGTTTTTACTCTATCACATGATACCTTCCCTGTCCTTGTATTTTTTTGCATTTCTTTGGGAAAATATGTGATGTTAGCCAATTTCCATGCTTCTATTATAATTCCCATTACAAGTTAATTCAATGTATGGAGACTAAACTGAAAGAACTTTCATAAAACGTCAATATCAATAAAAATCGAGGGTTTTATACCGCTGAAATTTGTGCAAGTTGATATTTGATATGAAAGATTTTTCTGAATTAGAAAAAATGTTGAAAAAAATTTCATAAATGCTATACTGAAATCAAAGCGAAGGCAGCAATTCAGAAGCCGAGATGCGGAAAGGAGAGAGTTATGAATCAGCGTTTAGAGAAGCTTAAGGGACATTTAATCGTATCCTGCCAGGCACTTCCTCATGAACCCCTGCATTCTTCTTTTATCATGGGAAGAATGGCCAGAGCAGCAAAAGAAGGCGGGGCCATGGGAATTCGTGCAAACACAAAGGAGGATATAGCAGAAATTCAGAAGAATGTGGATCTTCCTGTTATCGGAATCGTGAAACGGGACTATGATGACAGCAAAGTTTATATAACACCTACCATGAAGGAAGTTGATGAACTGATTGAGGTAAAGCCGGAGATCATTGCCATTGACGCCACAAAAGATCTGAGGCCGGGAAATGTTACTTTGGATGAATTTTATGCGGAGATCAGAAAGAAGTATCCGGAGCAGCTTCTGATGGCAGACTGCTCCACCGTGGAGGAAGCGCTTCACGCAGACGAGCTTGGATTTGACTTCATTGGTACGACACTGGTTGGCTACACAGAGCACAGCAAAGGTGACCGGATAGAGGAGAATGATTTTGAGATCATCCGCACAATTTTGAGCAAAGTAAAACATCATGTGATCGCAGAAGGCAACATCAACACACCGGAAAAGGCAAAACGTGTGATTGAACTGGGATGTTACAGCGTGGTAGTAGGTTCTATCATTACACGTCCCCAACTGATCACAAAATCCTTTACAGATGTGATGGCAACCCTGGAAAAGTAAATTTAAGAGGAAGATGAAAGGAGTCACAGCAATGAGTAAATTAGATAAGTACAGAGGAATTATCCCGGCATTTTATGCATGTTATGATGAGGAAGGCAATGTGAGCGGAGAGCGTGTACAGGCCCTTACACAGCATTTTATTGACAAAGGTGTAAAGGGTGTCTATGTCAATGGTTCTTCAGGAGAGTGTATCTACCAGAGCGTTGAGGAGAGAAAGCTTATCATTGAAAACGTAATGGCAGCTGCAAAGGGAAAACTGACAGTTATCAACCATGTGGCATGTAATAACACAAAGGACAGTGTGGAGCTTGCAAAACACTCAGAGAGCGTTGGCGTAGATGCAATCGCGTCCATTCCTCCTATCTACTTCCGTCTGCCGGAATACTCCATTGCAGCTTACTGGAATGCAATCAGTGAAGCGGCACCAAACACAGATTTCGTTATCTACAATATTCCGCAGCTTGCAGGTACAGCTCTGACTATGAGCCTGTTTGCTGAGATGATGAAGAACCCGAGAGTTATTGCTGTAAAGAATTCTTCCATGCCTACACAGGATATCCAGATGTTCAAATCAGCAGGTCTGGCTGCAAAGGATGACTTCGTTGTATTCAACGGTCCGGATGAGCAGTTCGTAGCAGGACGTGCAATCGGCGCTGACGGCGGTATCGGCGGAACCTATGGTGTTATGCCGGAGCTGTTCCTGAAACTGAATGACCTGGCGGAAGCAGGAGAAAAGAAGAAAGCCTGCGAATTACAGTATGCCATCAATGAAATCATCTACAAAATGTGCTCCAGCCGTGCAAATATGTATGCGGTAGCAAAAGAAATTCTGCGCACAAACGACAACGTGAATATCGGTGGTGTCCGTGAGCCGCTGGAAAACCTTCAGGAAGCAGACAAAGCAATCGCGCATGAGGCTGCTGAGATGGTAAAAGCTGCAAAGGAAAGATACCTGGCATAACTATACGATATTAAAGGGAAAAGTAGAAATACAGAACGAAGAGATTAGAGGGAGGTAACAGATGCAAGGTTTTACTTATATTGATTTGGCTATTTTGATCGTTTACCTGGCAGCCGTTTTATTTGCCGGTCTTCATTTTGCTAAAAAGGAAATGAAGGGAAAGGAATACTTTAAGAGTGACGGAACTGTACCGTGGTGGGTTACATCCGTATCTATTTTCGCAACACTGCTGAGTCCGATTTCTTTCCTGTCACTGGCAGGTAACTCATATGCGGGAACATGGATCATGTGGTTTGCACAGTTAGGTATGCTGCTGGCAATTCCGCTTACGATCAAATTTTTCCTGCCTATTTACAGCAAGCTGGATATTGATACGGCTTATCATTATCTGGAGCTGCGTTTTAACAGCAAAGGGCTGCGTGTCCTGGGCGCGGTCATGTTCATTGTATATCAGGTTGGCCGTATGTCCATCATCATGTATCTGCCATGTATGGTATTATCCAGTCTCATGGGAATCAACGTAAACATCCTGATCATCATCATGGGTATCATAGCAATTATTTACTCCTATACAGGCGGTCTGAAATCCGTACTCTGGACAGACTTTATCCAGGGTTCCGTACTTCTGGTTGGTGTAACCTTTGGTTTGATCTTCCTGATTGCCCATCTGGACGGCGGTATCGGAGCTATCTTCCATGAGATGTCAGCAGGACATAAGTTCCTGGCAGTTGACCAGCCGATCTTCAATGCAAACATTTTAAAAGACAGTGTATTCCTGATGATCGTAGGTGCCGGATTCAATACCATGGGCTCCTATGTATCCAGCCAGGATATTGTACAGCGTTTTACAACAACAACAGATACAAAGAAACTGAACAAGATGATGCTGACAAACGGTGGTCTGTCTATCTTCATCGCAACTGTATTCTACCTGATCGGTACCGGTTTATATGTATTCTATCAGGTACAGGGACATCAGCTTCCTCCGGCAGCACAGCAGGACCAGATTTTTGCATCCTGGATCGCATTTGAGCTTCCTGTCGGTGTTACAGGACTGCTCCTGGCAGCTATCTATGCGGCAGCACAGTCCACATTGTCCACAGGACTGAACTCCGTGGCATCAAGCTGGACTCTGGATATCCAGGCACGTCTCTCCAAAAAAGAGCTGAGCTTTGAGAAACAGACTAAGATCGGACAGTATGTATCCCTTCTGGTAGGTATTTTCTCTATCGTTGTTGCCATGGTTCTGGCTAACGGCGGTGTGAAATCCGCTTACGAATGGTTCAACGGATTCATGGGTCTGGTACTCGGTATCCTGATCGGTACATTCATTCTGGGCGCATTTACAAAAGTTGCAAATACAACCGGTGCTGTGTGCGCATTTATCGCTGCATCCGCAGTTATGGTTGGTATTAAATATGTGATTCCGGTAGTAGCTCCTGAAGTAACAATTTCTATCTGGTCCTACTCCATTATCTCTATCGTAGTATCCCTGGTTGTGGGTCTGCCGGCAAGTATTATTTCCAGAAAGGTAAAAGGAGATACTTCTGTACCTGCACAGTATACGACGATTTACAAAAACTGATCGTAACTTTTATTCTGCGGTAACGATTCAGCGGGGCTTCATATTTACTCCGCTGAACAGTTACGTTCTGCGGTGCTCATAAGGAGGCAGTATTATGGTATATGGTAATATCAGGGATTTAAAGGATTATTCCTGGCTGGAAGAGGAAGTGCTGAAATGCTTCAAATATGCGCAGGAGCATGACCTGATGGCATATGAGAAGGGCAGCCACGAAATTGACGGGGATGATTTGTTTGTGAATATTGTGGAGTATGAGACGACAGCGCCCCAAAACCGTTTCTGGGAGGCGCACAGACAGTATCTGGATCTGCATTTTATGCTGAGAGGCCCGGAACAGATCGATGTAAATTTTATTGACAATATGGAGCAGAAAGAATTTGTGGAGAAAGATGATTTTCTTCCGCTGGAAGGTGAACCAAACAGCCACGTGGTCCTGACAGAAGGTGATTTTCTTCTCTGTTATCAGAAAGATGCCCACAGGACAGCAGTTGCCGTTGACGGTCCGGCTGTTATTAAGAAAGCTATATTTAAGATAAAAATCAAATAATCCATGATTCTTTAAAGACTGTGGGGCAGAACTCATGGTACAATATAGGGAACTGTAAAGGCCGCGGGTATGTGACATTACAGTTCCCTTTTGTCACGTTTTTATGCCGCAGGGAATGCGGCTGAGAGAATAATGATAAGGAGCATGCATATGAAGCAATATATTTGTATAGATATTGGCGGTACTTCTATAAAGTATGGTATAATACAGGAAGATGCGGCATTTCTTGTGACTGGCGAAATGCCGACAGAGGCTATGCAGTATGGCGGACCGGGAATTATGAAAAAGACAGTGAAGATTATTGAAGATTACCTGGTGGATTACAGTCCTTCAGGAATCTGTATCTCCACAGCCGGCATGGTGGACTGCGAGGAGGGCAGGATCACACATTCCGCCCCGCTGATTCCGGAATATACGGGAACAGAGATCAAAAAGACACTGGAAGAAAAGTTCCATCTCCCCTGTGAAGTGGAAAATGATGTGAACTGCGCCGGGCTTGCGGAAAATTTTGCAGGCGCTTCCAGGGGCAGTAAGATCAGCCTGTGCCTTACCATCGGAACAGGAATCGGCGGTGCTATTGTGATTGATGATCAGGTATTCCACGGATTTTCCGGCAGCGGATGTGAGATTGGATATATGCACCTTCCCGGAGGTGAGTTCCAGGATATGGGCGCAAGCAGCATCCTGGTGAAAAAGACGGCGGAATACAAGAATCTCAGCCCTGACAGCATTGACGGCAGGTATGTGTTTGAAAATGCGAAACAGGGAGATGCGGACTGTATCCGTGCCATTGATGAGATGGTGGACGTGCTGGGAATGGGTATTGCAAATATCTGTTATGTTATCAACCCTGAGGTTGTGGTTCTGGGTGGCGGAATCATGGCCCAGAAGGAATATCTGTATGACAGGATAAGAAACAGCCTGGATAAGTATCTGATACCGTCAGTGGCGTCTCATACCAGACTGGCATTTGCGGAAAATAAAAATCAGGCCGGGATGCTCGGGGCATTTTATCATTTCCGCGGAAGACATTTTTAGACAGGTCAGCCTGCCGCATGGACAGATAGAATGGAGGTGCTCGTATGGAGCAGTATGAAAAAAACATCATTCCTCATATAGAATCAATTTATAACAGCTTTACACCTCTGGAGAAGACGATTGCTGATTTTTTTATCAACAACACAGAGAAGATAGATCTGTCATCTAAGAGTGTATCAAGCCGTCTGTACGTGTCGGAGGCATCCCTGTCCCGGTTTGCAAAGAAATGTGGCTATAAAGGATACCGGGAGTTTTTGTTCTGTTATGAACAGGGTACTGTGCAGAATTATCCCGTGAGTAATGACCAGACGAAAATGGTACTGAACACTTACCAGGAGCTTTTGAACAAGAGTTATTCCCTGGTAAATGAAGAACAGATGCAGCGTATTGTCAATGTATTATCCGAAAAGAAGCGGGTATATGTATATGGCAAGGGAAGTTCAGGTCTGGTGGGAACGGAAATGAAAATACGTTTTATGCGTATCGGTGTCAATGTGGAGGCAGTGACGGATACACATATTATGAAGATCAACTCCGTACTGCTGGATGAGGACTGCGCGGTCATTGGGATCAGTGTCAGCGGCAGGACAGAAGAGGTAATGACCTCCCTGAAGGCAGCTAAAGAAAGAGGCGCGACCACGATTCTCATGACGTCAAGGAAAGATAAGACGTTTTTGGGTTACTGCGATGAGATTCTGCTGTTTGCCGTGAAGGAGAACCTGGAAAAGGGAAAGGCCATTTCCCCACAGTTTCCCATTTTGGTTATGGTGGATATACTGTTCTCACATATACTGGAGTCTGATAAGTTCAGGAGGGAAGCGATACATGAGTATACGCTGAACGCACTGGATGCCAGATGATTGGATAGGAGAATGTTTCCGTGGGGGTTCGCTTTGGTTAGCTGTTGTAGTCCATCCATGCACCTCCTTCCTGCTGGAAAGGGTCGGCAGTGTATTCATTATAAGATATATAATGGGCAATATCAGCATAAGAAGTGCACAAAAATAATATTCAGGAGTATTCTACAAAAACCGGATTTTATTACAGCCGGAATTTTTATAAATTTATTCTTGACAAAAATAGTTAAGTATTGTATAGTTATATCAGTAACAATTATTGTTATTGAAAGGAGGGTGCGATGGCAACATTGAAGTACAGCCGTCAGCGGGAATCCATCCGCGAGTTCGTGATGAACAGCAGGGAGCATCCTACGGCCGATACTGTATATGCAGGGATCAAAGCCGAGTTTCCGAATATCAGTCTCGGAACGGTATACCGAAACCTGTCTCTGTTGGTTGACCTGGGTGAGATCGCTAAGATCACAACAGGGGACGGACCGGACAGATTCGACTGCAATACAAAACCTCATAGTCATTTTATATGCACCCAGTGTCACAGCATCACAGACATAGAGGCAAGCGAATTTGACTGTATGAAGGAAAAAGTGGCCGAGGGTTTTGACGGAAAAATAACAGGTCATATGACTACTTTTTACGGAATTTGTAAAGAATGTCTGGAAACAAAAAAAATTAAAAAAACTAGTTGACAAAAATTGTCAAGTATGTTACATTAAAACAGTAATCATTACTGTTATTAAAAAGAGAAACCATTAAATAACAAAATATTATAATCAAAAAGGAGAATGAGTATTATGAAAAAATTTGTATGTAGTGTATGTGGATATGTTTATGAAGGCGATGCAGCTCCGGAAAAATGTCCGGTATGTGGCGTAGGTGCTGATAAATTTACTGAGCAGGCAGGCGAGATGAGTTGGGCAGCAGAGCACGTTGTAGGTGTAGCTCAGGGCGTAAGCGAAGACATTATCGCTGATTTAAGAGCTAACTTTGAAGGCGAGTGCTCAGAGGTTGGTATGTACCTGGCTATGGCAAGAGTTGCTCACAGAGAAGGATATCCGGAAATCGGTTTATACTGGGAGAAAGCTGCTTACGAAGAAGCAGAGCATGCTGCTAAATTCGCAGAGTTATTAGGCGAAGTTGTAACAGACAGCACAAAGAAAAACCTGGAAATGCGTGTTGCTGCAGAGAATGGCGCAACAGCAGGTAAGTTTGACCTGGCAAAACGTGCGAAAGCTGCTAACCTGGATGCTATCCATGATACAGTACATGAGATGGCCAGAGACGAAGCTCGTCACGGAAAAGCATTTGAAGGTCTGTTAAAGAGATACTTCGGTTAATTCAAATATCATTTTGCAGAGCCGGCAGACGTCCGGTTCTGCAAAAAAATAAACAGTCGTTTGTTTGCGGAATTTTATGGAGGGTTTTTATATGTCAAAGTACGCAGGAACAAAAACAGAGAAAAACTTATGGGACGCATTTGCCGGTGAATCACAGGCAAGAAATAAATATACATATTACGCATCTGCGGCAAAAAAAGCCGGTTATGAGCAGTTAGCTGCCTTATATCTGGAGACTGCAGACCAGGAAAAAGAACACGCAAAGATGTGGTTCAAAGAGATTCATGGTATCCATGATATTGCCCAGAACCTGGAAGATGCAGCAGCAGGTGAAAACTTCGAGTGGACAGATATGTATGCACGTATGGCAAAGGAAGCCAGAGAAGAAGGCTTTGAAGAGCTGGCAGATAAATTTGAAGGCGTTGCAAAAGTGGAAGCTGCGCACGAAAGACGTTATAAAAAACTTCTTGAAAGTTATAAGGCAGATAAGACATTCAAGGGAGATGCTCCTTTAGGCTGGAAGTGCAGAAACTGCGGTTATGTACATGAAGGAGAGGAAGCTCCGGAAATCTGCCCGGTATGCGCCCATCCTAAGGCATACTTTGAAAGAAAAGTTGAAAATTATTAATCCTCACTTAATGAATTCATATTGCTATAGCGGGGGGGCTGTATGGGCCTCCTGTTTTTTGTACGAAGAAAAGAATAGTGAGTCCAGTGATTCCCTTGGGAAGACCCTCAGCTATTCCGAACATATATGTCGGCGGTGACCCATTCATTCCGCCGATTGAGGGTATTGATCATGGAAATGTTATATTTGCCGCATCCATGCATAAGCTGGGAGCTGTTCCGGGAAATAATACCGTTATTATCGGCGGAGGACTTATGGGATGTGAGGAGGCTGTCGCCCTTGCGCAGGATGGAAAGAATGTGACCATTGTGGAGATGACGGATGTTATCGCAGGGGAAGCTGCTATGATCTGGGAATAGAGTTTATAGCAGTGGGGGACTGCAGAAAGACAGGAAGGATTCGGGAGGCTACATCCAGCGGTTATTTTGCAGGAAGAAACGCATAGAGAGAAAAATCATATCAGTAATGCATGTGAAAGGAGCAGAATGTTATGTCTATGGATAAACTGCGCACATATTATTTTGGGCTGTATGGAGAGAACGGGATCACCCAGTTTTTCTTTGACCAGCTCATGGAAATTATGGAGAAGGCCAGGGCAGGCAGGAGCACTGCGCTGAGAAAGCAGGATAAGAAGGGGAATGACTGGTATCTCTCAGAGAAAATGGTGGGAATGATGCTGTATCTGGACAAGTTCTCAGACAATCTGTCCAGCTTTGAAAAGGGGATCGATTATCTGGCAGACCTGGGTGTGACTTATGTGCATTTTATGCCCCTCCTGCAGTCCAGAGAGGGCCAAAATGACGGTGGATACGCAGTGTCTGATTATCTGAACGTGGATAAGAAATTCGGCACCACAGAGCAGTTTGAACACGTGGTTGACAGACTGAAGAAAAAGGGAATCCGCACCTGTATCGACTTTGTGCTGAACCATACGGCTAAGGAGCATGAGTGGGCCTTGAAATCCAGGAAAAACGAGCCGGGATACGAGGATATGTATTATATGTTCGATAATTACGGCATCCCTTCCGAGTATGAAAAGACATTGACGGAAATCTTCCCTTCCGTTGCGCCTAAGAATTTTACCTATTATGAGGATATCGGAAAGTTCGTCATGACGCGTTTCTATGAATTCCAGTGGGATCTGAACTATAAGAATCCCAACGTGTTCAACCGCATTGCCGAAGTGCTTTTGACACTTGCCAACAAAGGGATTGATATTTTCAGGCTGGATGCTATCCCTTATATGTGGAAGGAGCTGGGAACCTCATCCATGAACCTGCCCCAGGTGCACACACTTCTGAAAATGTATGAGATGATCATAGAGGAGGTATGCCCTTCTGTTGTCTTTTTAGGGGAAGCTATCGTAGAGCCTCATGAGATCGTAAAATACTTCGGCACACCTGAGGAGAAGGAATGCCATATCATGTACAATGCGTCTCTTATGGTGCTTCTGTGGAACTCGCTTGCAACCAGGGATGTGCGGCTGATGCAGCGTTCCATGTCTATTGATTACGGCACACCAGAGGATGGGGTGTGGATAAATTACGCAAGATGCCATGATGACATCGGATGGGGATTTGAGAAGGATATCATCAGGGATCTGGGGATGGACCCGGAGGCTCATAAGCAGTTTATCATTCAATTCATGGAAGGAAAATTCCCCGGCAGCTTTGCAAAGGGTGAGCTCTACGAATTCAATCCTAAGACACTGGACGCGAGAAACAGCGGCACAATGGCATCCCTGTGCGGTCTTGAGGAGGCTATTTTGAAGAAAGACCGCTATAAGCTGGAGCTGGCAGTCAAGAGAATCCTGCTTCTGAACAGTGTGATCATCTCTTATACCGGAATTCCTCTTCTGTACAGCGGTGATGAGATCGGAACCCTGAACTGGTGGGACTACAAGAAGGACGAGACTATTGCCCATGATTCCCGCTGGCTGCACCGGGCACCTATGGACTGGGAGAAAGCAGGGAACAGACATGATATGGGAACTGTGGAGGGAATCCTTTTCAGCAGTATCAGGGAAATGATTCGGGTGCGGAAAGAAAATCCCATATTCGCCTCCAATCTATCTTCCATTCCCATTGATACAGGGAATAAAGCTGTGTTTGCCTTCCACAGGGAGGACAAAATGCTGGTTCTTGCCAATTTCAGCGAGGAGAGACAGGTGGTAAACTGCAATGCTGTAAACTGGTTCGGGCTTCCCTGGGAACTGCACGATCTGATTCAGGGAAAGACAGTCCCTCTGTGTGATAATATTGTACTTGGGCCGTATGAATACTTATGGCTGGCATAAATTTAGTGTTGGAGTCCGGTTTTATACCGGGCTCCTTTTGTACTTTTAGAAAAAATTTATAAAAAAGGGTTGCAATATGCGTAGATGAGTAGTAGTATAATAAATATCAAAAAGTAGTAATTAAAACTACATATAACGTTTAAGAATACCAAATGCAGGTGAAGTACATACTATATGCATAATTAAGGTGAGGAGTGATGTTATGAAACTGAAGATCAAAGAACCGGGCAGCGCAATTACACATTTTATCGGATGGCTGATGGCAGTGCTGGCAGCGGCTCCGCTGCTGATCAGGTCAGCCAGGGAACCGGACAGCATCTATATAATCGCAATGAGTGTTTTTATACTGAGTATGATCCTGTTATATGCGGCGAGTACTATTTACCACACCGTTGATTCCACGGAAAAGGTAAACCGGCGCCTGCGCAAGATGGATCACATGATGATTTTTATTCTCATAGCAGGAAGTTATACGCCGATCTGTCTGATCGTGCTTCACGGCAGGACGGGGACGATCCTTTGTACAGCAGTGTGGCTGGTAGCAATTGTCGGAATTTTGATTAAAGCCTGCTGGATCACCAGTCCTAAGTGGTTTTCTTCTGTTATCTATATTGCAATGGGCTGGCTTTGTGTGTTCGCCTTTGTACCCATTGTCCGGGCGCTGTCGCCGGCGGGTTTCGGATGGCTTCTGGCAGGCGGCATCATATATACAGTGGGAGGTATCATTTATGCGCTGAAGCTTCCAATCTTCAATGCAAACCACAAGAATTTCGGTTCCCACGAGATATTTCATCTGTTTGTTATGGGCGGAAGTTTATGTCACTTTATTGTCATGTATTTCTTTGTTCTTCCCATGCCGGTATAAAAAGGCAGGGTGTGTGAAATTTCGGATTTCACACACCCTGTTTTTTTATATTAAAGGAAAGTTCCCCGATTAGAGAGCCCTTTCATAAAAAATGCCCGCTGCTGGCGGGCATAACGATCTAGACGGTGGTTAAAAAAGGTCGATATAAAACCCTTC
>PPYE01453684.1_pt1 | contig 26973 bp, 20 predicted proteins | sample 1559881 | NCBI WGS metagenome assembly PPYE01 (sample SAMN08240022, study PRJNA423297) | Human gut metagenome, whole genome shotgun sequencing project. | reverse complement strand
TTGTGCGGGTTTCATAAAACAAAGGTAAGCAAAGATAGCTAATTTTAAAACTTACCAACCAGATATTTCCGCTGAGCCGGAATTCCCCCAAGTTTTCAAACTGACCCGAAGTTTCTGTGCAAAAAAAACAAAAATCCTCTACAAATACCTTGTAGAGGACCTCTGTGATCGCGACAGGATTCAAACCTGTAACCGGCTGATCCGTAGTCAGCTACTCTATTCAGTTGAGCTACGCGACCTTTATTATTAACAATTTGTGACCGCGACAGGATTCAAACCTGTAACCGGCTGATCCGTAGTCAGCTACTCTATTCAGTTGAGCTACGCGGCCTTGTTTGTTTTACGGGTGCAAAGATACGTACTTTTTTTGAATTAGCAAGAGATACGCAAACTTTTTTTGAAAAAAATTACTCGATGAACCGATAATTAAACAGCTGCCAGCCGAGTGTCAACCCCACATTCCACTCCTTTTTCGGTGAGCTATAATGATTTACATATGCAGATATTGCTCCAAAGGGCAATTGGCATATTACAGAAATTTCTCCTATATATTCAAAGCGCGAAAACGCTTTTCCATAATAAGCTTTGTTCAATGCATTCTTTTTAATAGGAAATATCGGTACGAAACCATAAAATTCAGAACGGAATTGGAACATATCATTGAAAACAAAAATAGGCTTGATACCCGCTGCCAAGAATTGGTTGGCCCGGAATGCTTCATTATACATCAGCTTACTATGAGGAGTAGGAGAAAAATCTGCCGCCTGCAACATGGTTGCCGTATAATTCTCCGAAAAGTTCTTCGATGAATACAGCATCTCTGCCATCCATCCCAAAGTAAATTTGGGACTCATAGTATGATAGGCATATTTCATATAAGAAATTTGCAGCCAAGATTGCCTTTCTTTAGTCATAACACTCGTTTCCGTCGGATTTCCCGGTATAAATTTCTCCTTTCCGCTAAAGACCTGTGCCACCAGTTTTTCAAAATACCCTTTAGTGGCATACTGTCGTGCATTCAGCGTACTCCCATAAAATCCGATAGCCCCTCCCAAAAGGTTGTAGGTACTCCTATCCGAACAGTCCTTGTCAAAATTAATCACGCTGGACTGAAAGTAATTGTCTTGAAGTTTCCCATATCCGATGCTTATTTCCGCCCGTTTATTGGCCAAAAAAGGCAAGGCTACCATCAACTTGACAAAACGTTCATCTTTAGAGTTAAAAGAGGGCTTATCATTCTTAGAAAAGAGTTTGTCCTTTTTATAATAATCGAACGTACTTAAAGAAGCAATAAGGCGGTAAGAGGTTGGAATACGGGTAGGAAGGTCTATCTTGGCCATAAGCTGCGCATTATTATATACCTTGCCAATCTGGCCGTCAAGGGTTATTTCTTTGGAATAATAATTCAAGTCCTGATAACCCAATCCCAAATAAATCTGATTAGAGCTGGTTGTCGATACACTTCCACCCATCCTTACAGAAAAATTATCTTCCATTTTCACTTTCAGATGCAGCGAATACAAGTCGTTTTCAGAGTCATATACAGCATGAGGTATAATCTCCGATATCATATTATCAGACAGCAAACGGAAATATCCACGTTTCAAATCTTCATATGTAAACACCTCATGGTCTTCGTCATGAAATTCTTTTTTGATATACGCCTGCTGTTGTGGATTGGCGCCCTCTATATAGATGTCCCTAAAGCGGAATTGAGGCAAATTACTGCGGTAGACCAACCGCCTTAAACGAACATTTTCCGCACTTACCCTCCGATGAATACGGCTTTTTATAGAATCCATTAAACTGATAGTCCGGTTATAGCCGATATCGTGCAACTCCTGCAAACGGTCAAAGTCCAAAAGGCTTACATCATCATACTTGAATGTCATAATAATGCCTAAAGAATCCGGAAGAGTATAATCCGTCTTCTGCATAATCATATTTTCAAGCTGGCTCATCAAATCGTTCTCTTTCGGCTTACCGGGGTTGGCGGCTACCACGCTACCTATGATGACTTCCGGTTTAAAGTCCTCACGCATAATATCTGTGGGGAAATTATTATAAATTCCACCGTCATAAGCTAAAACGCTATCAATCTCTATCGGTTTGAAAACAAACGGAAAACTCATGGAAGCGCGTACCGCATCTCCCAAATCTCCTCTACGCATAATCAACGGTTTCTTGTTATATACATCGGAGGCAATACACCGGAAAGGCACAAACAAGCGGTTAAAATCGCCGCTGCATGCAGCCGTAGCCCGTGCAAATAGCTCCACAAAGACCAGATTCATCTGAATGGGATTTACCATGCTTGTAGGAAGTATCTGAGGCTTGATATGCAGCGAGTCCTTAAAGGAGAAACGGATATTGAAAAACTCCGGGGTCGGCCGGTTCTGTTTGAAATAATATCCGTATTCGGGTTCTACCTGTCCTGAATACCAGCGTTTGAAGTCTTCGGAACGCAATAAAGCCTCCATATCATCGGGAGAGTACCCCATAGCATAGAGTGAACCTATGATAGCTCCCATAGAAGTACCCGTAATGTAGTCGATAGGAATATTGTTTTCCTCCAAAGCGCGAATGATACCGATATGGGTCATGCCTTTCGCACCTCCGCCACTCAAAACAAGTCCTACTTTCTGAGCTTGCACAAACGGCAGAAGCAATAAACAGGCTGACAAAAACAAAAAAAATCTTTTCATGAATACGGTTTCGAGTGAAATATACTAATTTATTCAATGCTCAAATATAGACAATTGTTTCCAAAAACCTCGTATCCAACGAAAAAAAACAGACCTATTACGAAAAAACAGACAAAAAAAGGGCATTACAACTCATATTAGCTGCAATGCCCTGTTATAATAAAAATCTAAAGGGGCTTATTTAATCAAATCGATGCTTCTCTTTACAAAATTATTCAAAGCTTCACCTTTCAACATGCCATTTTGAAGCAATGCCAAATCAATAAGTTGACGGACAACCTTATTCTGAGCAGCATAGTCAGCAAACAATCCATTTTTCCGGTTTTTCAAATCTTCCCACTTCTTATCCAAATCATTTACCTCATCCTTTTCGGCTGTAGGAATATCCTCGTCTTTCTTGCCCTCCTGCTTCTTTTTCAATTCATTACGACGAGTATTTACATCGTCCATTTCTTTTTGAATCGGAGCAACAGCAGCCGCACATTCCTTGTCTTCATCAGCCAGAATCTCTTTTACCAGCTTATGGTCGGCATTCAATACCAGGTTGAACATGTCCGGCATTTCGCCATAGAAACTCATTCCTGCCTGGATATTAGCCATTTCTTTCATACGACGCATGTACTCGCTTTGAGTAATCATGACCGGTGAAGCATTTTCACCCAAGGCCTGAGCCATTACATTGAACTCTGTCTTTTCTATCTGCGGCAACTGGCTCTTGAAGATAACAGAGAGAACCTCCTGTTTATCGGCTTCCAAGACATCTTTCGCCTTGTCTTCCTTCACTATCAGATTGTCAACGACATCACTGTCTACACGGGTGAAACGCACTTTCTCGAACTTTTGCTCCAGCATGCTTACCATGGCAACATCAAGCTGGCCGCCCATCAACAGCACATTATATCCCTTATTCTTGGCAGCCTCGATATAGCTGTATTGCTCATCTTTGTTGTTGGCATACAGATAAATCAGATTACCATCCTTATCCGTCTGGCTATCCTTTATCAAGGTCTTGTACTCTTCGAAGGTATAATACTTGTCGTCCGTATCGGAAAGAAGGGCGAAATCCTTTGCTCTATCATAGAAATCCTCTTGTGTGAGCATTCCGTAGTTGATGAAGATTTTCAAATCGTTCCACTTCTCTTCAAATTGCTTACGGTCGTTCTTGAATATGGATTGCAAGCGGTCGGATACTTTTTTCGTAATATATGTAGAGATTTTCTTCACATTAGAGTCACTCTGCAAATAGGAACGGGATACGTTCAGCGGAATATCCGGCGAATCGAGTACACCGTGCAGCAATGTCAGAAAGTCCGGAACAATACCCTCTACAGAGTCCGTTACATAGACCTGATTACAATAAAGCTGGATTTTGTTCTTGTTCAACTCTATATTGCTCTTTACCTTCGGGAAGTACAGAATACCAGTAAGATGGAACGGATAATCCACGTTCAGATGTATCCAGAACAAGGGTTCATCGGACATCGGATAGAGGTCGCGATAGAACTTCTTGTAATCCTCGTCTTTTAATTCGCTGGGCTTCAGCGTCCACAACGGATTAGCGTTGTTGATGATGTTATCTTCGGATGTTTCAACCTGCTTGCCGTCTTTCCATTCTTTTTTCTTGCCGAATGCAACGGGAATAGGGAGGAAGCTGCAATACTTCTTCAAAAGAGAAGAGATGCGCGCTTCTTCAAGGAATTCCTTGCAATCGTCGTCTATATAAAGAACAATATCCGTACCGCGTTCTGCCTTGTCCGTATCTTCGATGGTAAACTCCGGACTACCGTCGCAAGTCCATTTCACGGCTTTAGCACCATCCTGATAGGATTTGGTGATGATTTCGACCTTCTTGGCAACCATAAAAGCCGAGTAAAAGCCAAGTCCGAAATGACCGATAATGGCATTGGCATCATTCTTATATTTCTCCAGGAAGTCGTTGGCTCCCGAGAATGCAATCTGATTGATGTATTTATCTATTTCTTCTGCCGTCAGGCCGATACCACGATCGGATACGGTAATCGTATCCTTGCCTAAAGACACATGCACGGTCAAATCACCGAGTTCACCCTTAAACTCACCGATAGAAGCCAGTGTTTTAAGTTTCTGGGTAGCATCGACGGCATTAGAGACTAACTCACGAAGGAAGATTTCATGGTCACTGTACAAAAACTTTTTGATAACGGGGAAGATATTCTCTGTAGTTACCCCAATATTTCCTTTTTGCATACTAAGTTTATATTTTTAGATTTGTATTTTTATTGTTTTGGCAAACTGAACACAAAAAAAATGCCAGTCCCGAAGAACTGACATTTTGACTGTTTTATTATAAAGGCTTGTTAAGCTTTGGTTATACTCAACTCGTCTTTTTCCTTATCGACAGAAACATTAACCGTATCACCGGGCTGTAATCCGGCAGACACAATCAGCTCCGAAAGTCCGTCTTCCAGATAATTCTGAATGGCACGCTTCAACGGACGGGCGCCAAACTGCACATCGTAGCCTTTGGCAGCAAGGAATCTCTTGGCTTCATCATCTACAACCATCTTATAACCAATAGCTTCAATCCGTTCATACAAACCTTTCAGCTCTATATCCACAATCTTCGTAATGGCATCCAACGAAAGCTGGTCAAACGTTATGATTTCATCCAAACGGTTCAGAAACTCAGGAGCAAAGGTCTTGTTCAATGCTTTCTGAATCACACTGCGCGAGTACTCGTTATCATCCGTACGTGCCTGTGCCGCAAAACCTACGCCACGACCGAACTCTTTCAACTGGCGGGTACCGATATTGGAGGTCATGATGATGACTGTATTCTTAAAGTCAATCGTTCTGCCATAATTGTCAGTAAGACGTCCCTCGTCCAACACCTGCAACAAGATATTGAACACATCCGGGTGAGCTTTTTCAATTTCGTCCAACAACACTATGGAATAAGGTTTCCGGCGTACCTTCTCAGTCAACTGTCCGCCTTCCTCATAACCGACATACCCCGGGGCCGCTCCAATCATACGGGACACCGTATATTTCTCCATATATTCGCTCATATCAATGCGTATCAGCGCATCGCTGGAACCAAACATATATTTAGCCAACTGCTTGGCCAAATGCGTTTTACCCACGCCGGTAGGACCGAGAAACATAAACGTTCCGATAGGGCGGTTAGGGTCTTTCAAGCCTACACGGCTGCGCAGGATGGCTTTGGTAAGTTTCTCTATCGCAGCATCCTGAGCCACAACTTTTGCCTGCAAATCTTCTTTCATACCTGCAAGCTTAAGACCTTCCGCCTGAGCCATACGTTGCACCGGAATGCCGGACATCATCGATATGACATTGGCTATTTCTTCCTCTCCAACAAGCTGACGGTCATCTTTGAGACGTGCTTCCCATTCCTCTTTCATTTCATCCAGGCGAGCGGAAAGTTCTTTCTCTCTATCCCGATAACTGGCAGCCAGTTCAAAGTTCTGCGACTTTACGGCTTCAGCCTTCAAAACACGTGCGTCTTCTATCAACTTTTCCTGCTCTTCAATCTCTTTGGGAACATTAATGTTCGTTAGATGCACACGCGAACCGGCTTCGTCCAAAGCATCAATGGCTTTATCCGGGAAGTTACGGTCGGTTATATAACGCTCTGCCAACTTGACACATGCCTCTAACGCTTCGTCCGTATAGCTCACGTTATGGTGGTCTTCGTACTTCTCTTTTATGTTTCTCAGTATCTGTAGCGTTTCTTCCGGAGTAGTGGGTTCTACTATAACTTTCTGAAAACGACGCTCCAAAGCACCGTCTTTCTCAATATTCTTTCTGTATTCGTCAAGCGTGGTAGCACCGATACATTGTATTTCGCCGCGAGCCAAAGCCGGCTTCAACATATTGGCTGCATCCATAGAACCGGCAGCTGCACCGGCGCCTACAATAGTATGAATCTCGTCTATGAACAAGATTACGTTCGGATTCTTCTGCAACTCGTTGATAATGGAACGAATGCGCTCTTCAAACTGTCCGCGATATTTGGTTCCGGCTACAACAGAGGCCATATCGAGCATTACCACTCGCTTGTCAAACAAGATACGGGATACTTTCTTTTGAACGATACGCAGTGCCAATCCCTCTACAATAGCCGACTTGCCGACACCCGGCTCACCAATCAGCACCGGATTGTTTTTCTTACGACGACTCAATATCTGCGCCAAGCGTTCTATCTCACGCTCACGCCCTACAACCGGATCGAGCTTGCCTTCTTCTGCCGCACGGGTCATGTCCGTACCGAAGTTGTCCAGGACTGGAGTATCATTGGAAGACTTCTTCGATGCAGTCTGTGCAGAAGAAGCCGCGCCCTGTCCTGCATTGCGAGAGGGATGGGACATATTCATGTCTTCATCGTCTTCCTCCTCTTCTTCCGGAAATCCCATACCAGCATTCGGGTTGGTAGATTGCATTGTAAGCTGTTCAAATACAGCTTGATAATTCACCCGGTTTTCTTCCAGAACGGTAGCAGCCAGGTTGTCGCCATCCTTCAGTATAGCCAACAACACATGTTCGGCATCGGCTGTTGCACTCTTTAAAATGCGCGCTTCCAGAATGCACATCTTCAATATCTTAGCGGCCATTGGCGACAATGGCACATCCGCATCGGGCAATAGGGTATCGTCTTCGGCATCTCTCAAGAAGCTTTCAATGCGCTTTTTTACTTGCTTCAAGTCTATATCGAGTTTCATCAATATCTCGATAGCTTTTCCTCCACCGTCACGTAGCATGCCGAGCAGAAGATGCTCCGGGCCGATATATCTATTTCTCAGTCGGTTGGCTTCCTCCTTGCTATAAGTTATAATATCAGAAACTCTTTGTGAAAATTGATTGTTCATATAATTTTTATCTCCTTAATTAAAGGTTTTGACTGACAAAGATACGCATTTTTTTATATTGCATACCATAAACTGGATTAATAATATACAAATCCCGTGCCATAAATCACATCTTTCCGGCTCGCCCTACACATTATATTATAATACGTGGGAATTTCATCCGTACCAACGGTTGGTATTCGATGTACCAACCTAAGAAACTTCATATACCTAAGCTTGGTACGGCTCGTACCTTAGTAAGGTACACCGAGTACCAAAGGGAGGTATCTTTCTGGTACTTGTATCTGTCTTATTTTTAACCGATTATACATCAAACGAAAAACCATATATCCAAACGGGGTTTCAAGCATGGAAATCTGCAACAAAGTTTATGAGGGAAAACTTTTGTATATCGTAAAAAAGCAGTACTTTAGCGTGGTTTTTCACAAACCCGCAAATGTATAATTAATAATCTTTTTAAATGCTTGAACAAGACAGAATTATAAAGATTAACATCGAGGAGGAAATGAAGTCTTCGTACATTGACTACTCCATGTCGGTCATTGTTTCACGTGCCCTTCCGGATGTTAGAGATGGTTTTAAACCTGTTCACCGAAGAATTCTTTTCGGTATGATGGGACTGGGAAATACGTCGGATAAACCCTATAAGAAATCTGCGAGAGTTGTCGGTGAGGTATTAGGTAAATATCACCCGCACGGTGACTCATCCGTATATGGCGCTCTCGTCCGTATGGCACAGCCGTGGGCTATGCGCTACATGCTTGTAGACGGACAAGGCAACTACGGTTCTGTGGACGGTGACAGCGCAGCCGCCATGCGTTACACGGAATGCCGCTTGCAAAAGATTGGAGAAGAAATGATGCAGGATCTTGATAAAGAGACTGTAGACATGCAAACCAACTTCGACGACTCGTTGCTGGAACCCACCGTAATGCCAACCCGCATTCCGAACCTTCTTGTCAACGGTGCTTCCGGTATCGCCGTAGGTATGGCTACGAATATGCCGACCCATAATCTGTCCGAAGTGATAGATGCCTGCGTCGCATATATCGACAACAATGATATCGACATCGAAGATTTGATGACTTACGTCAAAGCTCCCGACTTCCCGACAGGCGGTTATATATATGGTATGAGCGGTGTGCGCGAAGCCTACATGACCGGTCGCGGACGTGTTGTAATGCGCGCCAAGGCTGAGATTGAAACATCTTCCACGCATGACAAAATCGTTGTAACCGAAATCCCTTACGGAGTAAATAAGGCCGAATTAATCAAATCCATCGCCGATTTGGCCAACGAAAAGAAGATAGAGGGCATTTCCAATGCCAACGACGAGTCTGACCGCGAAGGTATGCGCATCGTCATCGACGTAAAACGCGATGCCAACGCCAGTGTAGTGCTGAACAAGCTCTACAAGATGACATTGTTGCAGACTTCTTTCGGCGTAAACAACGTAGCATTGGTACACGGACGTCCTCGCTTGCTGAACCTGAAAGACCTCATCAAGTATTTTGTAGAGCATCGTCACGACGTAGTTATCCGCCGTACACAATATGATTTGCGTAAAGCTAAAGAACGTGCCCATATCTTAGAAGGTTTGATTATCGCATCGGACAATATTGACGAGGTAATCAAAATCATCCGTGCCGCCAAAACTCCGAATGACGCAATCAGCGGTTTGATGGAGCGTTTTGAATTGACTGAAATCCAATCGCGCGCCATCGTAGAAATGCGTCTGCGCCAGTTAACCGGACTCATGCAGGACCAACTCCATGCCGAGTATGAGGAAATCCAAAAGCAGATTGCTTATCTGGAAGAAATTCTTGTTAACGACGAACTCTGCCGCAAGGTTATCAAAGATGAATTAATCGAGATTAAAACTAAATACGGTGATGAACGCCGCTCTGAAATAGTTTATTCGTCGGAAGAATTCAACCCGGAAGATTTCTATGCAGACGATGAAATGATTATTACCATTTCTCATATGGGATATATCAAGCGTACGCCGTTAAGCGAATTCCGTGCCCAAAACCGCGGTGGGGTAGGTTCTAAGGGAACAGAGACACGCGATGAGGACTTTGTAGAACATATATATCCTGCAACAATGCACAATACCATGATGTTCTTCACTCAAAAAGGTAAGTGCTACTGGCTGAAAGTATATGAGATACCCGAAGGAACCAAAAATTCTAAGGGACGCGCCATTCAGAACCTGTTGAATATAGACTCTGATGATGCCGTAAATGCATACCTGCGCGTGAAGAACCTGAACGATCAGGATTTCATCAACAGTCATTATGTACTGTTCTGCACAAAGAATGGCGTCATTAAGAAAACATTGCTCGAACAATATTCCCGTCCTCGCCAAAATGGTGTCAATGCCATTACAATCCGCGAAGATGACCGCGTAATTGAAGTGCGCATGACTAACGGTGACAATGAGATTATCATTGCCAATCGTAACGGACGTGCCATCCGTTTCCACGAAAGTGCCGTACGCGTAATGGGACGTACAGCTACCGGTGTACGCGGCATGACGCTTGATGAAGACGGACAAGACGAAGTTGTCGGAATGATTTGTATCAAAGACCCTGAAACTGAGACAATCATGGTTGTGTCAGAACAAGGATATGGTAAGCGTTCCGATATTGAGGATTATCGTAAGACGAACCGTGGCGGTAAAGGTGTAAAAACTATGAATATCACCGATAAAACCGGTAAACTGGTAACAATCAAGTCTGTAACAGATGAGAACGATTTAATGATTATCAATAAATCGGGTATCACCATCCGTCTGAAAGTAGCAGATGTTCGTATAATGGGACGTGCTACGCAGGGAGTACGACTGATTAATCTTGAAAAACGTAATGATGAAATTGGCTCCGTATGTAAAGTTACCTCAGAAACCGAAGAGGATATCATTGCAGAAGAGGATAGCGATGCATCAGAAAAAACTCAGAACGATATAGTAAACAATGAAAATGAAGAATAGACACAATATTAATTTAAAATTTTCTACAATCATGAAAAGAGTATTATTTTCAATGGTTTTACTACTTGCGGCAGGCTTTACCTTCGCTCAGGAAAAGAGCGTGAAAGAGGCAAAAAGCATCGCTAACGACGTAAAACCGGATTTTGCACAAGCAGAGAAGCTCATCAATGAAGCTCTGAACAATGCTGAAACCAAAGACAACGCCGAAACATGGGATGTAGCCGGCTTTATTCAAAAGAGAATCAATGAAAAGGAAATGGAGAATGCTTATTTAAGAAAGCCTTATGATACTCTTAAAGTGTATAACAGCGCACTGAATATGTGTAAATACTACTTTAAATGCGATGAACTTGCACAGATTCCTAACGAAAAAGGTAAAATCAAAAATAAGTTCAGAAGATCAAACAGTGCTGCTATATTAGCTGCGCGTCCCAACCTGATTAATGGTGGTATCCAGTTCTTTAATTTAGATAAGAATAAAGAGGCTTTGGATTTCTTCGCAACTTATGTAGACATTGCCATCAATCCTATGTTTGAAAAGGAGAATCTGCTTCAAACAGATACTGTATTGCCCCAAATTGCTTATTATGCAAGCTTAGCTGCAGCCAAAATGGAAGATTATCCAAGCGTATTGAAATATGCACCTTATGCAAAGGAGGACAAAGAAGTGGGTAAATATGCCATGGAATTTATTTCTACAGCATTGAAAGCTCAAGGGGATACTGTCAAGTGGATCGCTTCCTTAAAAGATGGTATCCAAAAGTATCCTGAACATTCATTCTTCTTTGGACATCTGATTGATTATTATAGCAATAATAACAAGTTTGACGAAGCAATGCAGTTTGCAGATGATATGTTGGCTAAAGATCCTAATAACACATTCTATTTGTACGTAAAAGGATACCTTTATCACAACATGAAAGATTATGAAAAAGCCATTGAATTCTACAACAAAACCATTGAAGTAGATCCTAATTATGCAGAAGCATATTCCAACTTGGGCTTAATCTATTGCCTGCAAGCTCAGGATTTCTCTGAAAAAGCTACTACTGATGTCAATAATCCAAAATACAAAGAAGACCAAGCTACACTGAAAGTTTTCTATGAAAAGGCAAGACCTAATTATGAAAAAGCAAGAGAACTGAAACCTGAACAGAAAGATTTGTGGCTAAATGGATTATACAGAGTTTATTATAACTTACAAATGGGTCCTGAATTTGATGAAATAGAAAAATTGATGCAATAATTGAATTGCTACTATACCAAAGATAGCTTGAATATGTAAGCTATCTTTGGTATAATTTTCTTCCAAATTAGAGAAGGATAAAGGTTTATTTTAGTTTATGGTATTATATATTAAACATAATATTGATATTACATCACAAACATAGGAAATGGGATATGTAATAGTATAACCATGAAAAGATAAAAAATAAGTGGACTCCACTAAAACTAATTCAGCATTTAGCGGTAGCCCACATCCTTACCTAGACAGATTAAAATTATCATTTCAATTAGGCCGCCCATAGATAACCAGCAATGGTGTATCAGAATGGAAAATCATTTTTCTGGCAATTCCTGGATTAAACAAACGAGAAAATATATTTCGCTTATATGATGTCAATGTAATAATATCTATGTGATTAGTTTTAATATATTCATCCAAACTATTAAGGAAATCATCATTCTTCACTACATCATAATGAATTTCCAATTGCGGATACTGTTTTTGGAAATACTCTTTAATGCCACCCAACTTTATCTCATTCCAAGTGTCTTTTACATCAGCTAAGTGTATTAAAGAAACTGAGAAACAAAATGGCTTTAAACTATTGATTAATGAATCAAAAGCTATCAAGTCGCGCTGGTCAAAATTCGTAATAAATGCAATACGTTTTACAGCGTTAAATTCTTTGAACGGTGTATTCTCCGGAATGGCTAAAACCGGTACGCGACTACGCTCGATAACTTCAGCGGTTACACTACCAATCAAATCAATATCTTTCTGATTCTTACCACGCGTTCCCATGATGATAATTCTCGGACGATTTTCTTTAGAATAGCGTAATATCTCTTCTTCTGGAATGCCTTCTCTCAATACGCAAGTGTATTTTATATCAGGAAACTCTCCGGATGTAACTTTAGCTTTTACTTTATCGGACAAAGCATTCAAATCCGAATGTACTTTCTGCAATATATTCCGGACATTCTCTTCATCACTCAACTGATAGTTAAAAACATCACCGTATGGCAATGAAGTCGCATAGATAGGTGTAAAATATACATGAAGCAAAACAACTTCAGCATCTATGTTTTTTGCAAAATTAAAACCGAACTCACACGCTTTCAATGAATAACTTGAAAAATCGACAGGAATCAAGACCTTATTACTGCCTTTCTCTATTTGGGGCATCTTCTCTCCCACTACTTCTTCGGACAACCATGCCGAGCTTTCCGTAATTTTCAAAGCATGCGGTAGATCGCTTTCTTTTATACGAACACGCACACCGGAAGATACAACCGGTTGTATTTGATTTACATTATGAATGTAAGTCTCAATACCTTCATTTTCGAGAACATTCTTTAGTATTTGTGCCTTAGCATACGTAAGAATCGCTAATGTTACTAATTTATCTTCCATAAGTCGTCTATTATATTTATTTACAAAACAAACAAGAAATCCCAATTGTTTCTCAGCAATTGGGATCCTTCTTTACTTTCTTTTCTTAAGCCTGAACAGGTTCAGCAGTTTCACCTGCCATTTCATCTAAAATTTTTAAAGCCCGATCAAGAACGGTAGTATCATCAATCATTACTAAACCGCCATCCGGACCGGGTTCTAAGTGAATTCCAACACTTTTACCCTCCTTAAAGTTATGACCGCCAAAGAAATTTCTTACAGTGTCAACATTAAGTCCAAGTTCATCGGCTATTCTATGCATACTACCACTAGGTAATGAGTCTTTAATCTTACGGAGTTCATTAAATGTTATCGTTCTCATATTCATAAATTTAATGGTTAATACTTTGTTATTTCTTTATCACGCTATAAACTTAAGGAAAAAAAAAGATAAAACAAACTATTTATCTGTATTTTTCCATTATATGTTTAACATTCCCATAAATACAAAAAGAACCCGTATGAAGTAAAAGGAAATAGTTTCCTTTATTTCATACGGGCTTCTATATTCAGCAATGAATACTCTTAAATCACTTCTATTGCAGAAGCAGGAATCCACCCTACCTTACCATCTTCCAAGCGAATCTCTTTCCATTCGCGCATGGAATTATCTTTAATTTCAATTTTATGCCCTTCATGCAGAACGAATAAACCAGTACCACTTTCACTGGGAGTACTCCGTACTGTAACACTGGGAGACAAGACTATTGCATCATTCCTATCCAGTAATTCACTTTTCTGCTCCGAAGCAAAAATATTACTTAATACAGTAAATACCAAAAATAGAATTCCTGCTATAAACCCGCTTTTTTTCCAGATAATCTGTTTGGAAAAAAAGAATAGGGAAAACGAGATAAGCAAAAGAATAAAAAACACAATACCTAATTTAGCCCAAGCATCTACACTTAAACAATTTGTCAATGACTTAACCCAAGCTACAAAAAATATATCAGGTACAGAAACTACCTTATCTATCGTCTTGGAACGTGCTATTTCCAAATTAGCGCGAATATCTGCATTACCCGGTTGCAATAACAAAGCGCGTTCATAATTTAAAATAGCCTTTGCTATATCGTCTGCTTTATAATAGCTATTACCCAAATTATAATAAACTTCAGCAGCTTCACCTTTTTTTAATAAGCTCTCATATATTTGAATGGCAGAAGCATAATCATTACGCATATATGCACTGTCACCTTGTGCTTTCGTAACATTGTCAGCTGATTTAGTTGCAGAAAATTCCGTATGCGAACCTATAGACACAGAATCTTTGGCAGAAGCCGAAGTATCTGCCGTTCCTTGCGCCCAAACAGCTAATCCTATCAGTAGACCAAATACTAAGGATATTACTTTCTTCATCATTATACATCCTCCCAATTTAATGTTTTATAGAGTTTTCCATTTTACTGATAACTTCCAAAGAATCTGAATAAACTTTATCCATAGCCTGATTATCATCTCCGGGAGCAAAACGGGCAAACTCACAATTGTTCAATGCATCAAGGAAATCTTTTATCAGTGCATCATCAACACCGTAATTGAGAAGCTCTCCCTCGACATTATCTTTAGATAAACGTGAAACCGGAATACTCAATTTATCGCTAATATATCCCCACAATGCTTTCAATACTTCATCATAAAATGCATCTTTCTTGTTATCTGCCAACAATTTCCCCGCTAACTTCATACGTTTCACAGCAACCTTATTTGCTTTCTTCGTACGCATTTTAGCAACATTGGCATTGGCTGCAATCTGTTTACGATAAACAATGAAGAACAGGACGAATGCAATGCCGGGCACTATGTAAAACAGCCAATAAGCCAAAGAACCGAAGAAGAAATCTCCTTTTTGGGAAAGAGTTACGTTATTCTGCTTGATATAACGTATGTCCTCATTCAAAACTTTCAAATCTTCTTTATTAGTAAAATTGGCAATAGTCTGAGCTGCATTACCACTTCCCTTTTCTACATGGAGTTCGTATTCCTCGGTCGTTAAAGTCTTGTATGTACGAGATTTAATATCGAAATAGCTGAACTTTACAGCAGGAATCTTATATGTTCCCGCATTACGGGGAATGGCAAGATACTCAATCACCTGACTGCCGGAGAGTCCGGCATTTGTCAAACGGAACTTATTATCAACCTTCGGGTCATAGACTTCAAAGTCTTCTGGGAATTTAACTTCCGGAGTAGAGATTAATTTCAGATTACCCGTACCCGAAATAACAAGCCTCACAGTAACAGCATCGTTTGTCTTAACATTCGTACTATTTATAGAAGAAGAAATACTGAATTCTCCCACTCCTCCGGAAAATCCCAAAGGCTTACCATCCGGTAAAGCTTTTACATCAACAACCAATTTAGGGGTCATTAATGTCTTCTTCACTTCTATGTAATTAGAACCTCCATTGAAGAAAGCTTCGAAAGGATCGTCCACATGAGTAACCTTGGCTATAGATGCATCAAAACGTGCCGCATCAATCGTTATTTTTCCCGGTTGTTGCGGAAATAATACAAATTGGCGGTATACGGTCGTCTGATAGTTTCTTCCTTTATAGTGTTCAAGACTCCATTTACGGTCATTAGGCAATTCGACTTCCTGAGAATGAAACCCTTTAAAATCGGGAAGTTTCACGTTGTCAAAACCTCTCAAGTCTACTAAAGTATATATCTTATATGTTAACAAGAGAGCCTCTTGCTCATACAGGTTCGTCTTATTGGCAGTAGCTGTAATAAACAAATCGTTATTCGATACTGATGTTCCTGATGAAGCACGACTTGCAGAGCCACTTTGTCTTCCACTATTTCCGGAAGCCCCTCCATTTGTTCTATCAGCAGGAAGTACTTTTACGTGCACAGAATTGGAAACCATCTGATTGCCCTCTGCCGTTATAGTAGCCCCGGGTATAGTAAAACTACCTTCAGCCGTAGCCATCAATATATAAGTAAATGTTATGCTACTTGTAGAGGTTGTCTGCCCATTGATAACTTGCACATTCTTCTGTTGTGAACGACTGGGACCCATCAGTACATCAAAACCTTTTATAGAAGGAGCCCGGAAATCTCTCACTTTCTGTGTGGTCACTGTATATGACAGCCTGAATTGATCACCTACTGCCACAACATCAGGTGCAGATGCAGTAAACGAAACCTTGCTATCTGCAAAAGCACGCAAACTGACTATCATCAGCACCATCCATAAGACAATTATTTTTCTCATATATTATTTCCTGTTATATTTATTACCAATCTTTTTCCAAACGACCACCTTGAATAACCTGCTGTTTCTTTACTTTATCCTGCACATCTTTTTCATCTTGCATCACAGAATTTAAAAGCTGCTCAGCATTCTCTTTAGACATCTCACTGTCCTTTTTCTGTGGTTGCGGCGGTTGTTGTTGGTCTTTATTCTGCTGTTGATCTTTATTTTGGTCCTTTTTATCCTCCTGCTGGTCCTGTTGCTGCTGTTTATTCTGGTCCTGGTTTTGCTGATTCTGCTGCTGGTCTTTCAGCATCTTTTGCGCCAAAGCCAAATTATAACGTGTTTCATCATCTTTCGGGTTATTACGTAATGACTGCTTATATGCTTCTACCGCTTTGCCATAATCTTTCTGTGATTGAAAAATCACCCCCATATTATGATAGATTTGCGCTAAATCATTCTTGTCCTTTTCTATATTGGTAGCGGTAACATATTGTTCCATAGCCTCTTGCTGTTTATTCTGCTGAGCCAATGTATTTCCCAAATTAAACATAGAGACTGTAGACTGAGGATTCGTCTCCAAAGCTTTACGATAATTTACCTCCGCATCCACATACACGCTATCTTTAAAAAAACGGTTCCCTTTACGGATAAAATCACGTTCGGCTTTCTGAGCCGAAGCTGTAGCTGCCATTAGCAGCAATAAAAAAAAGCTTATATATTTTTTCTGTAACATACGCATCATTTCTTATTGGAAAACAAATGAATATTACGGAACAGAGGATTCTTGCGTTCCAATACCAGCATTTCTGCCAATAAAAGCAACAGAATAATCCATGCCACAGCCTGGAACTGCTCATTAAACTCTGTGTATACCTGTGTTTCCACATCAGCTTTCGCCATTTTATTAATTTCCCGGCTAATCGCCTTTTGAGCACCATTTGTATTATCTACACGCACATAGATACCATTGCCCGCCTTAGCTATCTCCTGACACATCTGTTCGTTCAAACGGGTTACAATCACGTTCCCGTCACGGTCGCGACGATAATCATTTGTCCCTTCTGCCGGGATGGGAGCTCCCTCAGGCATACCTACGCCAAGAACATTCACCTGAATACCTTTTTCTGCGGCATCTTTAGCAGCTTCCACTGCACCACCTTCATGATTTTCACCATCAGTAATGACAATCACTGCACGCCCTACCCCCTCTTGCGGAGTAAAACTACGGGAGGCCAAATTAATGGCTGCTCCAATTGCTGTACCTTGTTTGGAAATCAATGAAGGATCTATAGACTCCAAAAACATCTTGGCTGATATATAATCGCTTGTAATAGGAAGCTGTGTAAATGCATCACCTGCAAAAACAATCATACCTACTTTATCATTCTCCATTTTATCCACCAACTGCGCAACAAGTCTCTTTGCCTTCTGCAAACGACTGGGCTGTACATCTTGTGCCAGCATCGAATTGGAAATATCCAATGCAATCATCACTTCAACTCCCTGACGCTTCACTGTTTCCAGTTTAGAACCAAACTGCGGACGCGCCAACAATACAGAAAACAGACCGATAACAATAAATACCATCCAAAACTTCACATCCGGACGATATTTGGATACGTCCGGCATCAACTGTGCCATCAGTTCCGGATCACCGAATTTACGGATATTCTTCCGTCTCCGATAATTGGAATACAAGTAGAAGGCTGCTAACAAGGGCAACAACAGCAACAAGTACAAATATGCAGGTTCTTCAAATCGAAACATTTCTTTATTTATTATTTTTACGATTTACTATTTACTAAACTTGTACAAGATACAATATCCTGAGAAAAAGGATGCGTATACTACGGTATCTTCTTCAATATTGAATTACGTAACAGAACTTCCAACAGCACACATAAGAAAGCTGCCAGAGCAAACCAGCGATACTCTTCCTGGCGCTTGCTGTATTCTTTTACGTTCAGTTTCGTTTTCTCCAGCTTATCTATTTCCTCGTATACCTCTTTCAACTTCGAATTGCTCGTAGCGCGAAAGTAATTACCATCCGTTGTTCCGGCAATTTGTGTCAGGGTCTTTTCGTCAATCTCAACCGGCATATTGACATACTGCACAGTTCCACCTACCGGATAAGGATATGGAGCCATACCGTTAGTACCTACACCGATAGTATAAACACGGATACCGAAACTTTTAGCTATCTCGGCAGCCGTCAACGGAGAAATATCTCCTCTATTATTCGTGCCGTCTGTTAAAAGAATAATCACTTTCGATTTGGCTTTGCTGTCTTTCAGCCGGGTAACCGCATTGGCAATACCCATACCCACTGCCGTACCATCCTCAATAAGACCACATTTTACGTCCTTTATCAAATTTAAAAGCACGGCATGATCTACCGTCAACGGACATTGCGTAAAACTTTCTCCGGCGAATAGCGTGATGCCGACATTGTCATTCGGACGGCCATTGATAAACTCTGCCGCCACATCCTTGGCCGCTTCCAGGCGATTCGGCTTCAAATCTTCAGCCAACATACTGGTGGAAACGTCTATGGCAAGCATTATATCAATACCCTCTATTTCACTATTCTGCCAGCTATCAGTAGTTTGCGGCCTGGCTAAAACGATAATAATCAAGGTTAAAGCTATTATCCTCAATACAAACGGTGCATGCAGCAAGTAATTCTTATAGCTCTTGGGAGCATGCGCATATACACGAGCGTCTGAAATTTGAAGCGTGGCTTCACTATTCTTCCGCCTCATGATATACCATACTATATAAGGTATAAGCAACAGCAGCAAAAATAAATATTCAATATTGGCAAAAACCATGATATTTACAATTTTACAAATTATGATTTATGATTGAAGCGTATCTCCCTGCTTTTACTCTTAGGCAAAATAGTTATACAGCTCCAAACCTATATATATCAGTGAACCGGCAAGTGCTGCCGTTAAAGCAACGATACCTGCACCAAGCAGTATCTTGGTACGCAAGGAACGTTTTTCAATGATAGTAATTTCAGTAGGCTGCGGCTTGGCATTTTCATCTTCTTTTTCCTTTGTTTCATTGATAAAGTCAATCGCATTAATCAAATTTGCGTCATTCTCATTCATCAGTGGATTATGTTTGGCAAACTTCACTAAATCCGCGGTTTGGAACAGGATACGCAAATCCGATATTGCATTTTTATCATTCATTTCCAATAGTTTATCAATGATTTCAGAGGAAGTCATTTCTAATGCATTGAAACCGAAACGGTCTTTTATATAAGTACGAATAGCATCTGTCAATTCTGTATAATACTCCTTCGATTGTCCTTTCTGCCATACTTTCTCACCTTTGATGCGTTCTATTTCCTGCATAGCCAACTGATGCGGAGGCAGTTTCGGTTCTACCTTCACCTTGCGAATTATCGGTTTGTTATCGCGAATACGTTTCACAAGATAGATAAGCAGCAACAGGAATGGCACAAACAATACAGCACAAGCGATAGACATATACCAGTCTTCCCATGCAAAAGGTGCTTTCATTACGGGTTTAGGACCAAAAAACTGATCGGGATGCAACGTATCTACCGGCATGGAATACACTTTCAATGCCAAAGCTTTGGAGCGATATGCCTTATTATCAACAAGCACCTCCATTGGGGGCAAATAATATAATGCCGAGTCAAAGGAAGTTACGGTGTACTCCTGAGTTATCAACGAGCGCCTGCCGTCATTCAGCATCTGTGTATCGGGCTTGGCTATATCAACAATTTCCACTCCACGCACCAAAGTATCAGTATAGGCAGGAAGAATAGCACGCTTATCAGTGTCCAATGAAACCTGAAGCTTAATCTTGGCCTGCTCCCCGATAAGGATTTGCAAGGAATCAATTGTAGCATCCACTGTCACCGACTGGGCTATTATCCTACCCGTCAATGCTATCAACAGCGTTATCAGAAATAAATATCTTTTCATTCTCCGATTAGTTTCTTTTCGCAAATAAATTCATCAATGCTTTCACATAATCCTGGTCCGTACGTACTGACACATTATCTACATTGCTCTTAGTAAATGTATCATTCAGTTCCGTCTGCTTATTCACCCACCAATCACGATGAGCACGCCGTACGGCACGCGAAGAAGTATCAATCCATTGTTCGTGACCCGTTTCCGCATCTTTTATTTTCATCAGCCCCACAGCAGGCAACTCCTCTACACGGCGGTCGTATACCTGAATAGCCACAACATCATGCTTCCGATTGGCAATAGTCATGGCATTTTTAAAACTCTCCTGGTCGATGAAGTCCGATAAGACAAAAGCCGTACAACGACGCTTCATAACATTCGTAAGATACTCCAAGCCGAGACGGATATTGGTCCGGCGACTTTCCGGACGGAAATCAAGCAATTCGCGAATGATATATAGTATATGTTTACGTCCCTTCTTGGGTGGAATAAACTTTTCTATCCGGTCTGAAAAGAAGATGACACCGATTTTATCATTATTTTGAATGGCGGAAAAAGCCAATGTAGCAGCTATTTCCGTCACCATATCTTTCTTCATCTGCTTCACAGTACCGAACTCCAGACTACCGGAAACATCTACCAGCAACATTACAGTCAGTTCACGTTCTTCTTCAAACACCTTCACAAAGGGTTTATGAAAACGAGCCGTTACATTCCAGTCTATGTCGCGTATATCGTCACCAAACTGATATTCACGCACTTCGGAAAAAGCCATACCTCTACCTTTGAAAGCCGAATGATACTGGCCCGCAAAAATATTATTGGACAATCCGCGCGTCTTTATCTCAATCTGACGGACTTTTTTTAATAAATCAGTTGTTTCCATTCAGTAATACATAAATAGTAAACAAATTGTTTACATTAGGGCACTTCAACCTTATTCAATATTTTGCTGACGATTTCATCCGAAGTCATATTGCTTGCTTCAGCTTCATAAGTCAGGCCGATGCGGTGGCGCAATACATCATGTGCCACTGCGCGCACATCTTCCGGGATAACATAGCCACGGCGTTTAATGAAAGCATAACTGCGTGCCGCCAATGCCAGATTGATAGATGCACGAGGCGAACCGCCGAATCCGATCATATCTTTCAGCTCCTTCAAATCATACTTCTCCGGATAACGGGTTGCAAATACAATATCGACAATATATTTTTCAATCTTTTCATCCAGATATACCTGACGTACGACCTTACGCGCTTCGATAATCTCGTCTGCTTTCAGAATAGGCTTTACATTCAGTCTTTCTCCGTTTATATTCTGGCGTATAATTAATTTTTCTTCTTCCAGTTTAGGATAGTCGATAACTACCTTCAGCATGAAACGGTCTACCTGCGCTTCAGGCAACGGATACGTACCCTCTTGTTCGATAGGATTCTGAGTTGCAAGCACCAAAAAAGGTTCAGGCAGTCTGAATGTTTCCTTACCTATGGTAACCTGGCGTTCCTGCATAGCTTCCAATAAAGCACTTTGCACCTTGGCCGGAGCACGGTTAATTTCATCGGCCAATACAAAATTGGCAAATACAGGTCCTTTCTTTACCTGAAAAGTTTCATCTTTCTGGCTGTAAACCATCGTACCGATAACGTCCGCCGGCAACAAGTCAGGTGTAAACTGAATACGGCTATATTGTGCATCAATCAATGAAGCCAGTGTTTTGATAGCCAATGTTTTTGCCAAACCGGGCACACCTTCCAACAACACATGTCCGTCAGACAACAAACCGATTAACAACGACTCTACCAGGTGCTTTTGTCCTACAATAACCTGGTCCATGCCCGTAGTAAGATTGGTAACGAAAGCACTTTGTCTTTCAATCCGCTCGTTCAATTCGCGGATATCAATTGTTTCAGCCATAAATCAATGTATTTTAATGTTTAATTTTTCGTTTTCGCCCGGCCATACACCGGTAATTATAATTCGCTTCCAAAAGTACGGGAATAAATTAACCATAGCAACTAATTTTTATTAAAAAACAATGTGAAACCTTTAGATTAAACTACTTTCATAGAGTTTAGAGCCTGTTTAATTTTGTTCAGCATTCTTTTCAAGAGTTCTTCTTTGAAAATATTTTTCTGTTTTTACTAAGAGCATAGCAGGCTATGTAACGGATAAAAAGAGGAAAACAGACCAGGAAGAAACTCAAAAGGAACTGAAAAAATACTTCTTCAAGAATTTTTAAACAAGCTCTGAGTATTTAACAAAAAAGAAGCAGTATCTTTTTACTGCTTCTTCACTAATTTAGGTATCTTTATTGTTGTGCCCGCAGGTACATTATCCGGTTTTTTGATAACGTCTGGATTATGTTTTACTATATATGGATATAACGCTTTAGTTCCATAAAAACGAAGAGCCACTCTGGTCAATGTCTCACCCGGCTTTATCGTATATGTCGCCTGCGTTCCTGCAATGGTATAATTGGTAGAATCGGGTACATACTCAACTTTCTTCTGTTTTTTCAGCTGGGAGGCAGATGTAGCGGCTACTACAGTCTGTTTGACGGCAACCGGTGCTTCCTGCTGTTTTATTACAGGTTCAGCAATCAGCTTCTTCGACACAGTATCTTTTACGGCAATCGCCACACTATCCTTAACACCGACACTATCCATTAAAACCGTATTACCTGCCGCATTGCCAGCTTCATTCCCAGCGGTTTCCTCCACAGGCGGTTCAGCCGATAATCCGTCAAACCAATCAGGATAATACAAATAAGCGACGGTTCCTGCACATAGCAATACCACAAGAGCCACGATGGCAATGAAGTATTTCATTGCGGAAGATTCAGCCGGGCCGGCAGTTTTGATAACCTCCACCCTCTCTTCATTAACTTCCTCCGAAGCCACAGTCTCCACAGGAACAACGGCTTCTTCTACAGGTTCCGGTTCGACAGGACTATCGATTTTCTCCGCAATCTCCGGTGTCTCAACCGCACTACCGGCAACCACTTCCGGCACAACATCTTCCACTTTCTGCTCCGTATCTTCATCCTCCTCACTGTCACTATCTACAGGGGTATCTTCTAAAACAGTACCTTCATTGAGCACTACTGTTTCAAAATGCGCAAACGGCTTATTGATAATATCTTTCAAAGCAGGCTCCGGAGTAAATGAAACTTTGGTATGGCCTTGTATCTCAAAGCGTTCCCCAGTATTGACATTTACACTCTCCCGGCTTTCCACATCAATCAGTTTAAAAGCGCCCAGACCTTTAATCTTCACATACTTGTCTTTTTCCAACGCTTCTTCAATCAGTTGGAAAAACTCTTTCACAAAACTATCGGCATTCTTCTTGCTCATGCCATGCTTCTCAGCCAGCAAATCAATCAGATCCTGTATGTTTAGTTTTTCATTCATAATATGGAAGATTTAAAAAGAAAGATTACTTAAACTTATCCTTTAGCAAGGTACTGGGTTTATATGTCAGCACCAGTTTAGGCGGAACCAGCATACGCTGTTTGGTTGTTGGATTTACGGATATACGTTCCGCTTTCTTTTTCACTTCGAATGTTCCAAAACCTTGTATGGAAATCATATTCCCTTCTTCCAGTTGCCGCGTCATATCCGACAGTAAAGAAGTAACCAACTCCGAAGTATCCTTCAAAGTATACCCTAACCTGCGTGACAATTCCGAAGTAAATTCTTTGTTATTCAAAATCCAAGCTTTAAAATTGTGAACTACTGTGCTATATTAGCAAATCTTCCCCACATACACAAGAAGTACGAAAGGAAATATTTAAATAATCCGTCCAAAAAGGTCGAAATCATCGGAATTTATTATCTCTACCTGATAAAAGCCGCCAATCTCCAACGGTTCATCACCACATTCAATCAGCACTTCCGGGTCTACTTCGGGAGAATCGAACTCCGTACGTCCGATATAGTAATCACCTTCCAGACGGTCGATTATTACTCTCATCTGCCTGCCTACCTTTGCTGCGCTCAGTTCGGCAGAAATACCTTGCTGGATGGACATCAATTCATCCAACCGGGCTTGCTTTACTTCTTGAGGAATGCTGTCTTCGTAATGGGCAGCGGCATACGTACCTTCCTCCTCGGAATACGCAAATGCCCCCATTCTGTCGAAGCGCACCTTACGGACAAACTCCTTCAGCTCTTCAAAGTCAGCTTCCGTTTCTCCAGGATGCCCCACCATAAGCGTAGTGCGCAAGTGAATTCCCGGAACTTCTTCCCGAAACTTTTCTATCAGCCGATAAGTATCCTCTTTAGTAACATGACGGCGCATTTTCTCCAACATATTATCACTGATATGCTGCAAGGCAATATCCATATATTTACATACATTGGGACGCTCGCGCATTACGCGGAATAAATCCATCGGGAAATGAGCCGGATAAGCATAATGCAAACGTATCCATTCCACACCTGGAATTTCTGAGATTTTTTCAATTAATTGGGGCAACATCTGCCTCTTATATAAATCTACGCCATAATAGGTCAATTCCTGCGCAATAACCTGAAACTCTTTCACTCCGCGGGCCACAAGATACTTCACCTCGTCCAGGATTTCTTCCATAGGACGCGACACATGCCGGCCTGTAATAATAGGAATGGCACAATAAGAGCATTTGCGGTCGCATCCTTCCGATATTTTCAGATAGGCATAATGCTGGGGAGTGGTCAGTGTACGCTCTATGTGCAGTTCCTCATGGTATGCCTTACCCAAATCCTGCAGCAACTCTTTCCAATTGAACTTGCCGTAAAACTTATCCACCTGAGGAATCTCAATCGCCAGTTCCTTCAGGTAACGTTCCGAAAGGCAACCCATGACATAGAGTTTCTCCAGTTCGCCTTCTTCCTTAGCCTGCGCAAATTCAAGAATCATATTGATAGACTCCTCTTTTGCATCGCCGATGAAACCGCAGGTATTAATTACGGCAATCTCTCCTTTCGGACGCTCGGCATCATGCGTTACATGAAAGCCCGCTTCCTCCAGCTGGCGCATCAAATGCTCCGAGTCCACTAAATTTTTAGAGCAGCCTAATGTTATGATATCAATAGTTTTCCGTTTCATGCATTCCCTCCGAACAACGAATCGACAAACTCTTTTTTACGGAACACCTGCAAGTCCTCTATGCCTTCTCCCAGACCGATGTACTTTACCGGAATCTTAAACTGATCGGAGATTCCGATTACAACGCCGCCTTTAGCCGTTCCGTCCAGCTTGGTTACAGCCATTGCCGTAACCTCCGTTGCCAAAGTAAACTGCTTGGCCTGCTCAAATGCATTCTGTCCGGTGGAACCATCCAAAACAAGCAATACCTCATTCGGAGCATCCGGCACAACCTTCTTCATTACATTCTTAATTTTGGTCAGCTCGTTCATCAGACCCACTTTATTATGCAGACGTCCGGCGGTATCTATAATCACCACATCGGCATTATTGGCTACCGCTGAACTCAAAGTATCAAATGCCACAGAAGCAGGGTCAGCACCCATTTTCTGCTTGATAACGGGAACCCCCACACGTTCGCCCCAGATAACCAGCTGCTCCACCGCCGCTGCACGGAAAGTATCGGCAGCACCCAGATAAACGGATTTGCCGGCTTTCTTAAACTGATAAGCCAGTTTGCCTATAGTCGTGGTTTTTCCTACACCATTCACTCCCACTACCATAATCACGTATGGCTTCTTCGCAACAGGAGTTTCAAAGTCGTCCACATCATCCGAGTTGTTCTCTGTGAGCAAAGCAGCGATTTCATCGCGCAGAATCACATTCAGCTCCTTCGCATTCATATATTTCTCGTCTGCGGCACGCTTCTCGATACGTTCTATAATCTTCAACGTAGTTTCTACGCCCACATCCGAAGTAATCAACACCTCTTCCAGATTATCCAGCACCTCATCATCCACTTTCGATTTACCGGCTATAGCACGGGCAATCTTCCCGAACACACTCTCTTTTGTTTTAGATAATCCTTTATCTAATGTTTCCTTCTTTTCTTTTGAGAAAAAACTAAAAAATCCCATAGTCTACTTTTTTGTACAATACATTATGCCACAAAGATATAACAAAATTAACAAATAATAAAAGCCGAAACGATTTAATAGCAAAAAAAATCCCCCCGCCGATATATCAGCGAGAGGAGCTTTATAAGTAATCAGCGCCTTACAGCAACTGCATTTATCTTATTTCTTGAAAAAGTCCTGTACTTTTTCGTTAGGAACCATTTGCTCATCGAAGATGTAAGCACCGGTCTTCGGAGACTTAACCATCTTGATAACCTTCGTATAAGCACGACCTTCCTTAGAACCATCGTGCAAACTTGCTACTGTTTTCTTTGCCATGGGTTATACTATTATTATTTAATTTCCTTGTGTACTGTTACTCTCTTCAGAATCGGGTTGTATTTCTTCAACTCCAATCTCTCGGTAGTGTTCTTTCTGTTCTTCGTTGTAATATAACGAGAAGTTCCCGGCATACCGCTATCCTTGTGTTCTGTGCATTCCAGAATCACCTGTACTCTGTTACCTTTTGCTTTCTTTGCCATAA
>PPYE01776848.1_pt1 | contig 26977 bp, 24 predicted proteins | sample 1559881 | NCBI WGS metagenome assembly PPYE01 (sample SAMN08240022, study PRJNA423297) | Human gut metagenome, whole genome shotgun sequencing project. | reverse complement strand
CCTTGCCTTCGGCTAACGCTTCCTACTGCCGAGCGCGTTGTGGTCTCTCACCACTTAGTTGTTGCTCTTGCCGGGCGCAAATAGATGACCCGCTGCGCCTTGCCGTAAATGGCGGCACAGCGGTTCATCAACAAGGGCTTCGGCCCTTGCACTGCTTCGCAGCTATCCCTTTTTGAGAAGAACGAACGGAGCAAAGCACCGCACAAGGCGAGGGCATAACGGGAGGTGGAGGAATGCCCTGCCCCCATTTTGAAGTGTCTATCGTGAAACGCTCTGACGATAAGTCCGCCGTAGCAAGCGCGGCTTACCAGAGCGGAATGAATTTGTTTTCGGAATATCAGCAGAAATGGAAACGCTATGCCGATAAGCCCGGCGTACTTCACGCGGAAATTATGCTGCCAAAAAACACTCCGGATGCTTACCGTGATCGGGCCACGTTATGGAACAGCGTGGAGAAAAAGGAAACGCAATGGAACGCCCAGCTTGCCCGCCGAGTGATCATGGCGTTGCCCATCGAAGTGCCAAAGGAACAATACCCTGAAATGGTAAGCGAATACTGCCAGAGGTATTTTGTGAACGAAGGCATGTGCTGCGACTTCGCCATCCACGACGAGGACAAAGAACCGCGCAATCCTCACGCGCACATTCTTCTGACGCTGCGCTCGTTGGATGAGCACGGAAAATGGCTGCCCAAATGCCGGAAGGTTTACGATCTCGACGGAAACGGCAACTGCATTCCGCTTCCCAACGGCGGTTGGAAAAGCCACCGGGAGAACGTAAATAACTGGAACGATCCGCAGAACTGCGAAACCTGGCGGCACGGTTGGGAGGAGATTCAGAACAAATATCTGGAACAGAACCAACGCCCGGAGCGGGTCGATTTGCGATCCTATCAGCGACAGGAAAAACCGCAGATTTCCACCGTTCATCTGGGCCGTGCTGTCAGCGCCATGGAAGCGCGTGGCGAGAAAACCTTTTTGGGTGATCTGAACCGGGACATCAAAGAAACCAATAAATTGTTGGCTTATCTGAGAAAAGGATTCAGGACGCTGCGGTCTTGGGCGGCTGAGAAAATCAAAGAAGCGAAAGAGCGCCATGAACAAAAGCAGATCGAGAAGCATCCGCCCATCAACGATTATCTGTATTCCTGGGTATTGATTCAGAACGAGAAGCGGCAGCACTGGAAAAACCATACCGTCGTTCTGAAACGTATGGCCGGTGATATGCTGCGCGTTTCCCAAACCACGGATTTTCTGAAAGAGAATAAGATTTTTACCATCGAGGATTTGAAAGCGAAGCTGGACGATTTGGAGAAAGAAACCGGCGTTATTCATTCTGAACTGAAAAAGGTTGATCAGCGAATAAAGAATATCACCGGCATTCTGAGTGCCGCCCAAACACTCCGGCAGCTTCGGCCAATCCACGATCAATACGCCCATACCTCCTTCAAAACGAAGAAAGAATCCTACTATGCCGCGCATGAAGCGGAACTGAAACAGTACAACATAGCCTACCATTATCTGATGGAAGTGCATGGCAGCACTGTCGTTGATCCTGCCACACTAAAGGTAGAAAGCGAAAGGCTCATCGCGCATCGGGCAAAGCTGCAAGACAAGCTGGAGCCCATGAAGCCGCTTTTAGGCACCCTACGGCCACTCCATGAGACAAGTAATATAGATACAGCAGTATAAAACAGTTCACCCCATTGCCGATGAACACGGCAATGGGGTGAAAAATGGTTGCTCTGTGATAATAATATTGAGGTATTTAAGCAGAAGTGCTTTCTTTCTTTGTTTCTGGGAAGATGATCTTGTTCACAAAGAAGAAAATCACCATGCTGACGCCACCGTTGAGCACTGTGGTTCCGATATTGTAGACCCAATCGGGCACGAACTTTCCGGCAACAGCGACCCAGATGCAGTTGATGGAGTTCACGATGCACGTAATGACAATAAAGGCCAACAGATACCACAGGGCCTGATACCAGATGTTGCCCTTGCTACGAAACACCAGACTTCGCTGGATTGGAAAGTTAACGGCTTCTCCAATCACCATAGCTATCATGTAAGCCACAAAGTAGCGAAGCCCGCCATGAGTTTGGTCATAGCCCAAGATGTTCCATTTGAAGGTTTCACCGAACAGCGTCATATTGATACCTGGCCAGCCAAAATCTCGGTCCGGCAGGTTGGTCAGCATTTTGGGCAGGAATTGTAGAATCAGATATTTAAACACCGTGATCACATTGCTGACGATCACGAACAGGCCACCCTCCCGAATCCATTTGGACGCGGCAGGATGCTTTTCGACAAAATTGTTCCAGCCGTTTATGATTGCGTTCATGGGTTTACGCCTCCTCTGTAAGAATCAGTTTGGGACGATGGAAGAAATGATGGGTCAGCCGCCCGACGCCACGGAAGAAATGGCCGTTGACGATGAACAGAATATCCTTGGCCATATCCATGCTCACCATACCGTTCATCATTTTTGCCATGCCCCTGAAAGGCATATTGTAAATGAACAGCAGGTTCAGATCGGGCTTTCCTGCTTCCACCGTTTGGTTGATCTTTTTTTTCAAGAATCGGGCGGCAAAACGGGCGATGGGGTTCCTGGCGTATTCCATCTGGGCCAAGGCGTCGTTTAACTCCAGGGGCTTGCTCCGGTCCCAATTTCTTTGCGGGATAGGATGACCCAGCAGCGCTTCAAAGGCAGCGTCCGGCACGTTTTCCACATCACAATCCTGATAGCAGGCCAGGTTCTTTTCTTCATACGGATTCGGGGCGGCGGTGCCGAACACCATCCGCTGACCCTTTAGCCGGATATCCTCCGAGGAAGCGCCAATCAGGATTTCATAGGTCCCCTCTTCCGTTTCCCAAGCATTTGTTTTTAAGTTGAAGTAACGGAAGGTGTAATCATCGAAAAGGATTCTGACCCGCTGGGTTTCCCCAGCTTTCAGGGACACCCGGCAAAACCCCTTCAGTTCCTGTGCAGGACGGAACACTTTGGCGTTGGGCAATGAAACATACATTTGAACGATCTCGTCCCCACCGCTGCTCCCGCAGTTGGTCAGGTCGAAGGAAACGCCTTTTGGCTCGACGGTCAGATTTTCATAGCGGAATGTGGTGTAGCTCATGCCGAAACCAAAGGGAAAACGCACGGGCTTTTTTGCTGTAACGAAATAACGATACCCCACATACAGTCCTTCCCGGTATTCGCTGCTATATTCCCTGCCGGGGTAATACTGGCTTACTGGCAGGTCGGCACAGGCGATGGGAAAGGTTTCCGCCAGCTTGCCGCTGGGGTTTACTTCGCCGCTCAGTACCTGCAGCATGGCGCTGGCTGCCGCTTCCCCGCCCAGGCAGCCGTATACCAATGCCTGGCACTTATCGATCCAGGGCATTTCCACTGCGCTACCGCAGGAAAGCACAACGATGATATGGGGATTGATTTCCGCCAGCTTATTCAGCATGATTTCCTGATTGTTGGGAAGACGCATGTGCGACCGATCCAGTCCTTCGGTTTCAAACCCTTCAGGCAGACCCAGATACAAAAGCACGCAGTCAGCTTCTTTTGCTAAAGCCACAGCCTGAGCTGCCAATTCATCGTTCCGATGATCCATCCGTTCAAAGCCCTGGGCATAGCCCACGGAGTGAGGGAAATAGTTGGTCAGCAGTTCCAGGGTTTCGTCCACTTGCCGGGCATTGACCATGCTGCTGCCCGCCCCCTGATACCGGGGATGGGCGGCGAAATCACCGATCACCGCCACCTTGGCGCTGTGTTGCAAAGGGAGAATATCCTGGTCGTTTTTGAGAAGTACGATGCACTGCTCCGCGGCTTTCCTTGCGGCATCGTGCTGAGCTTTTTCGTCCACGAGCTTTGCCTTTGGCTTTTCAGCCAGCACCACATTCAACAGTTCCTCCACCCGTTGGTCGATGATTTTCTCGTTGATTTTTCCATCCTTCACAGCCCGCAACAGTTGGCAGGGGCTGTCGTCCCCGGCGGCGGGCATTTCCAGATTCATCCCTGCCCGAACCCCCTCGACAAAATCATTGCTGCCGCCCCAGTCCGTGACCACCATGCCGTCAAAATCCCATTCCCTGCGGAGAATATCATACAAATGAGCGTTTTCATTGGCATAGGTGCCGTTGACCTTGTTGTAGGAGGTCATAATGGCTTTCGGCTTTCCTTCCTTGACGGCGATTTCAAAATTCGTCAAGTATAGTTCCCGCAGGGTACGTTCGTCCAGCACGCTGTCAGAGGCCATGCGCTGTAATTCCTGGCTGTTCACGGCGAAGTGCTTGGCGCAGGCGGACACGCCCTGACTCTGTACGCCCCGGATGAAGCCAGCCGCCAGCTTGCCCGCCAAGTAAGGATCTTCGGAATAATACTCAAAGGATCGCCCGCATAAAGGGCTGCGCTTTGTATTCAGTCCTGGCCCCAACAGCACCTGTACATCCTGGGCAGCAGCGTCCGCGCCAATGACAGTGCCCATGGCCTCTGCCACTTCGGGGCTCCAGCTGTTGGCAATGGTGGCAGCAGATGGGATGTTTGTCGCTTTGGTGGATGCATTCAAGCCCAGGTGATCCCCCTCCGCCGCTTGCTTGCGCAGCCCGCTGGGGCCGTCAGAGAGGGTGATAGACGGAATGCTCAGCCGTGTCACTGGCCGTGTATGCCATACATCCCTGCCGGACAGCAAAGCACACTTTTCCGCCAGGGTCATTTTTGCGATGAGTTCCCGATGCGTCATGTTCAGTCACTTCCTTCAATGGTGATAGAAAACGGCCCTCCGGCCAAAGGAGGACAGCCGAAGGGCCGGGGAAAAAATCAGAGAATCACGGTCAAAGCGATAAAGCCAACGCTGACAACAGCGGCAATGATATTGGAAAGGGTCAGGGAACGCTGCCGATCAAAGATATTGGCAAGGGTGTGGGCCACAATCCCGGCGGCGAAGCCCAGGGCCAGATTGTTCAGGAAGAAAGCGGCGGCAACCGTCACCAGGAAAGGGGCGTCGATTTTCGTGTCGCCCAGACCGTCTTTCAGGGAACCCGCAATCAGGCACAGTCCCGCAATCGCCATCACCCCGTCCGCGATAATGAAGCTGGATTCGGTGAACAACTGCATGGAGGTGCCGTAATGCCCGTACAGGTTAAACTGAATATCATAGGAAGATGTGGTGGAGAAAATGAAGGGCACCAGCCACACGAAGGCGGAGAGGAGGAAGCCCAGGGAAGCCACCGCAGACGCTAACCCGGACTTGGCTCCGTCCCGCCTGGCGGCGGCGTTCAGCGGCGTCACATTGAGAGCGGAAACACCCACGATGGGAGCGAGCAAATTCGCCCCGGCGTTGCAGAGCATGGTCAGGCCAGCCTGCTTTTCATTCTCGCCCTGGGTCATGGCGTCCACAGTGGCGATGTTGGCAAACAGGAAGGTCAGGCATCCGGTAACCAGCAGCAGCGCCACGCTGCCACCTGCCTCCGTGTAGGCGGAGAAATCAAAGCCCTTGGAGAATACTTCGCCGATGTTCAGGCTGCGCAGGATGGTTTCCAGATGCAGGTGCTGGGCATCCTCGCTGCCCACCATCCACAGGCGGCCCCACAGCGGATCCAGGTTGAAATTCAGCTTGTCGCGCTTTTGCTCAATAATGACCTGAAACAGCATCAGCAGGAAATATACCGCCGTACCGATCATCAGGGAGTGGAACATAGGCCGCTTGGTTTTTCTTAGCAACAGGAACGCGCCAAAGGCTGCCAGTACGCCCAGCAGGCAGGCCTGGATCAGCGGGAAGAAGCTGTCTGCTTTGTATTTCAGGCTGTTGTAGGTAGCAATATCAAAGAGGCGGAAGGATTGAACCGTTTCATTGAAGCTTTCCATGCGGGTGAGCGACGTGCCTACGCCGTAATTTACAACGGAGGAGGAGCCAGTGTATACCAGGCCAGTGAGCTGCATGGCGGTAAACACCACCAGCAGGCCCAGCGCGGCAGGCGCTGCTTTGCGAACGGAAGCGGGAATGGCGTTCAGCACCGCTTTACGCACAGCGGGCACAGCGGCGATAACCGCATATACGACGGAGGAAACGAAGCATATGGCCAGCAGGTTTTGATAGCTTAAATTGGTGCCGATGCCCAGGGCGGAAATCATCAGAGTGGAGAGCCCCAGGGAGGGAATCTGCGCCAGCGGCAGCCGGGCCACCAGGCCGATGACCAAAGAACCCGCGAAGGCGATCAGCATGGACAGAAAATACTGCCGGGCGATGATTTCGCCGTTGGCGGCAATATCGGCGGTGGTTGCCGAAGCTGCGGGGCCGGATACCATCATGGAGGTGATCAACTGTATGTTCATGAAGATGGCGCACACGCACAGGATGCAGATCAGCAGACCGGCCATGATTTCCCGGCCCGTGGTGGAGCCTTGATCCACATGATGGAAGTATTTGTTCAGGAATGATTTTTCCCGTTTTGCCTGGCGCTTTTCCGCTTTCTGGGCTTTCAGCGCTTTTCTTGCTTCTTTGGCTTCCAATTTTGCTTCTGACATGATGTATCCCTCCGGCTAATGTCTTTCTTGAGTGGCGGGCGGCTTCCGGTTCACGCGCCGGAATCCGCCATGGAGTGGGGCGGCCCCGCCGCCCCGGGAGAAAGAAATCATTCGATGAGCGCAGTGGTCGTCTGCCCCTGGGCGGCGTCGATACGTCCTTCCGCCTGGCCGGGGGTAGCGGTGGGCATTCCCATGACGGCGGGGTCTGCCCACAGGGAGGTTTTGACGACCTCGAAGGTTTCAAAGTCAGGCGCTTCTTCCGTCAGCTCCACCTTCACCGCTTCGCTGACCTGAGAGGAAGCAATCTTCTCTTCATCGTCTGAAATGGCCTGGGCGGTCACATAGTAGGTGCCCGCCTTTTCCACGGTCAGGCTGCCTTCGGCGGTCAGGTTAAAGGGTTGGGTGCCTTCGGCAGACGCGCCGGGAGGGCCCATCATCGGCGCTTCAAAATTCATGTGGCCAGTGGTCAGGCTGTAAGGCCAGATGTAGCCGCCTGCCGGATGATTGTCAATCACCAGTTCGCTGGTAGCCACATCCTGGGACGCCACCAGCTCGGTGCAGGCTTCATCAGCGTACAGGCTGAAACGGACGGTAGGCATATACTGGAATTTCTTCCAGTTGGAAAGGGTGTAGCGGTCGAGGGTGATTTCCACAGTGTTGCCGTCAGCCACCACCAGCATTTCGGGGCGTTCCAGGGTGCCGCCTACACCGTAGAAAGCTTTCAGAATGATGGGTGCAGGCGCGGTATAGTCGGTGCCGGAGGCCGTGAAGGTGACCAGCTTCACATTGTACAGGCCCCAGCCAATGGCGGAAACGTCTACCTTGCCGCTCTTTTCGCCCACCTTGCCGGCGTTGATGCGCTTGGAGGAGGACACATAGGCGTTGGCTTCGGTGCCGCTCACCACGGGATAGATCCGAACGAAATAGTAACCGGCGTTTTCATCATTGGAAACGAAGGACAGCTTGCCGCTTTCCGTATCGAAGGCAAAGTCCGTAGGCGCTTTCAGCTCGTCCGCAGACGCCGCGGCGCACAGGCCCAGGCACAGAGCGATAAGCAGTAGAGCAAGGATTTTTTTCATGCGATTGCGCTCCTTTCCTTATTCAATGATGGAGGCAGTTTCCTGATTGGAATACAGATCCACGCGCTCCGGTACCTGGAAGGGATTGGCGCCAGGCATATCCATTTGCTGCGGGTCTTTCCACAGCTCGGTTTTCGCCACGCTGTATTCGTCGGAGAAATCCGGGGCAGCCTCCTCGTCCGTCAGCACGATTTCCATAGCGCTGGATACCTTGGAATCCAGGATCTGCTCATCCTTGGACAGGGCCTGGACTGTGACATAGTAAGTCCCGGCGGGCAGCTGTTCGGAAGTGGTGTAGGTATAAATATCGTTGGTGAAGGCCATGGTGGTGCCGCTGCCGCCAAACATGGGGCCGGGGCCGGGCGCGGCCTCCTCCTGGGTTTCTTCCTCGCCTTCCTTCACATTGGTCTTATACATCCAGCCAGTTCCCTGGATCTGGCTGTAACCCCAGATGTATTCGATGCCGGGCGGGTTCATGCCCAAGGTAGCCAGCAGATCATAGGTGTCAATCACATCGGAAAAGGCTTCCTCCGTGCATTCCGCGTTTTTCCAGAAAGTGATTTTGATATTGGGCATGTAGTTGAGTCCCAGGTAATCGCACAGCGTCCACCAGTCCAGGATGATCTGCACCCGGTTCTTGCCAAAGAAGGCCATGGCTTCGGGGCGTTCCAGCGTGCCACCCACGCCGTAGAAGGCGTTGAGCACCACTGGGGCGGGGCTGTCGATGCCAGTGCCCGCAGCAGCATTGGCTACCAGCTTCACATGGTAGGGACCCCAGCCGATGTTATCCATCTTCACAGAGCCTTTGATTTCGCCGGTTTTGCCGCCGTTCAGGCGCTTGGAGGACACGGTGTATTCATTGGCTTCAACGCCGGAGGAAGCAGAGTAGATGCGAACGAAGTAGTAGCCGATGTTTTTGTCCACAGCGTTAAAGGAAAATTTTCCGGTGACGGTATCGAAGGTAAAATCCTCGGGGGCGGCAGCCGTGTCCGCAAGCCCTGCCATGGGCAGACAGGAGAGGAGCAGCGCTGCCAGCAGCAGGATGGATAGAACTTTTTTCATCTTTCATTTGCTCCTTCTATTGATTGAAAAGCTGCGCGGCGTTTTAAGCCGGGGTTTCGCCGCGCAGTAGGTATCAGTTCTTATTCAGCGTTATTCAGGGTGCTGGCGTACTGGTAGAGGGCATTGCGGATGTTGTTGTGCAGCATGTAGCGGCCATAGACATAATCGGTGGCGTCGCCATATGCGGCAACGGTGGCGCGGGCGTCGATGTACAGGCTGCGGGAGAGCATGTTGCCGTTCACACAGAGCATCGCAACGGGGGTATTGTAAGCGTCGCCGCCCATACCGTCGCCGTCAGTGATCAGCAGGCCCTGCCAGCCCCATTCGTCGCGCATGATGGTTTTGTACATGCCATAGTGGAACCAGGTCATGCCGATACGGTTCAGAGAACCCATCATGCCGTTGCAGCCGTAGTCCTCACAGGCGATTTCATAGGTCTTGAGGTAAATTTCACGGATGGCCTGTTCGTTGGCCCAGGTGGTGTTGCCGCCGCGGTTGGTGTCGCCGTCGTTCAGGGCCGCGTGCTTCGCGGTCACATTGGTGCCGGTGGCCTGGATGCCTTCGATGGCGCTGCCGCCGATGTGGCCGGAGATGAAGCCGTCCTCGGAGTAGTATTCAAAGTTCCGGCCGCCAAAGGGGCTGCGGTGGATGTTCATGGCAGGCGCATACGCCACGCCGACCCCAGCCAGGATGGCCTGATGTCCGTAAGCCACGCCCTCAGCGCGGGCCAGGCCGTTGTTCCAGGTGGCGGCGATGGTCACAGCGCAGGGGAACCAGGTCGCGCCAGCGAAGGTGCCGTTGGCGGGTTCGCCGGGGCCGTCCTGAGCCTTCTGAGCAGGCTTGCCCACGCTGTCCACAGCGCTGACGTTCCAACCGGAGTTACCCTGGATTTCAATGGCTTCGTCGATGGTGGTCATGGAGGCCAGCTTATCAAAGAGCTCCAACCCTTCTTCGGTGTAGATGTCCACGCCCGCCAGATCCTGCACGGTCAGGATGTGGGAAGCGCCGGCAGGCTTATCCGCGGTCACCACGGGATTGCCGTTTTCGGTGGTCTGGCCTTCCGCCACATAGTAAGTCATTTCCCAATCGGGATCAGGAAAGGAAGCTGCGTCCACGCCGTCGGGGGTCTTTTCGGCGTAGGGCATCATGTTGCTGCCATGAGCGTAGAGGGTTTCGGTGATCTGGGTCTTGACGCCATTCTTGTAGGTTTCAAAGGTGTATTCGATGGCATTGTCATCGGTCAGTGCCAGCACGGCTTCGATAGCATCGGTCACCTTTTCGTTAGGGGTTTCGTTGCTCTGGTGGGCCATGATCTGCTTCATGCCGCCCGCGATGTCGCTGCGGGAGAGATAGCCGTCCACCATGTTTCCGTCGCCCGCGGTCACGTCGTCCAGGGCGTTCACGGCCACGATCTGATCCCGGTCACGCTTTCCAGCGCCGGTTTCGTTGTAGATGATGGCGCTGTCCAGGATCACCTTCAGGCTGTCGGAAGCCCGGTCGCCCCACTGATGGGCGTCCTTCTGGACGTTGAAGCTGTATTCGCCGTTTTCCAGCACATAACAGCCCTGGCCGAAGTTGTCAAAGGAAGCCAGATCATCGGTAGCAAAGGAGATAGTCACTTCCTCGGAAGCGCCGGGCTCAAGGATGCCGGTCTTGGCGTAGCCGATCAGCACCACCTTGGCTTTTTCCAGACCGCGGCCCTTGATGCCGAAGTTTTCGGTGTCAGTAGCAAAGGGAGCGTCCATGTACAGCTCCACCACGTTCTTGCCCGCCACGTCGCCAGTGTTGGTGACTTTCACGGTGATGCTGTTCTGGCCATGGGCTGCCAGCGCCACGTCAGAGGCGGTGATTTCTTCCGTGAAGGTGGTATAGGACAGGCCGAAGCCGAAGGGGAACTGCACCACCTGATCATAGCCCGCGGCGGAGCCATTCTTGAAGGTCAGCGCCTTGAATTCATCGGAATCGAAGTAGCCAACGGAATCGGCAGTTTCGTAGTAGCGATAGCCCACATAGATGCCTTCCTCGTACTGATAGAAGGTCTGGCCGTTGGCATTCACATAACGGTTGTCATCTGTGTTGTAGTAGGTGGGATTGGTGGTCATGTCATAGGCGAAGGTGTCCACCAGGCGGCCGGAGGGATTATTACGGCCGGACAGCAGGGTGGCAACGCCCGTGATGCCTGCTTCGCCGGGATGGCCGATCCAGAGGCAAGCATCCACATTGTAGTCTTCGCTGTCGATGAAGCCCAGCTCCATGGGAGCCGCGCTGTTGATGAGGACAATGGTGTGGGCAAAGTTTTCTTTGGCAAAGGCCAGCAGGTCCTTTTCGTTCTGATCCAGTTCCAGGTAGGTGGAGCCGGTCAGGGTGCTGCCGTCGCCGTCATAGTCCATGGAGGGAGAAGCGCCTTCCGCGCCGGAGCGGGCGAAGGTGACGATGGCGTAATCGGTGTAGCCGTCCTGCAGAATGCTGCCCTTGCCGCCCTCGTATACATCCTTGGCAAATTCATGGATTTTGGTGTAGCTGGTCCAACCGCCGCCACCCCAGCCGTCGGAGGAAGCGGGGGCAGGATCGTTGGCGTTCACGCCGCGTTCGCCGCCGCAGATTTCTTCCAGCCAGCCCCAGGCGTCTTCATTCACGTCCAGGCCGGCTTCCAGCAGCGCGTCCAGCATGAGCACGGTGTTTTCGTCGTCCGCGCCGCCAGCGGAGCCGGTGCCGCCTTCCACGTAATTGTAGCTCATCGCGCCCAGTACAGTCACTTTGGTGCCTTCTGCCAGGGGCAGCAGATTGTCTTTATTCTTGAGGAGTACAGAGCCTTCCGCGCCGATCTGCACGGCCACGTCATAGCCCTCAGAGTAGCAGTAATCCGCGTCACAGGTCGCGGCGCTGGCAGCCGGAGCAATGCTGAGCAGCATCATCACGGCAACCACAGCAGACAGGATTTTCTTGCCAAGCTTCATATCATTTCCTCCTTGCATTCTTGGCGGGTATTTCTTCCCACCGGATGATACAAGTATAAAGGCTTTTCCGTTCGCGGGCTATTGTTTCGGTGCAAGAGGTTCTCTCCCGGAAAAAGTGGCGTGAATGCCGGAACGAGCGGTATGAAAAAAAAGAACGAACGGCTTTTTCTTAGCCGTTCATTCCGGATCATCGGCTGATATTTGCCATTCGTTCCATGCAATATAATCAAGCGGCAAGTTCTAAATACCAATCGCTCAGCCAATCATGAAAATATGATGACTGCTTAGAACTTTGAACTGAAACTGAAAATGGAATTACAGCATCACGCCACCGTCGTTCTGCATCAATTCCATATACGCGTCCCGGATCTCCTGATATTTTCTGCGGCTGATGGGCAGCATCTCCCCACTGGTCAGAGAGACTTCATTGTCTCCGATGCGCCGGATGAAGCGGTAATTGAGCAGGTATCCCTTGTGAATCCGCAAAAAGCCCTGGGGCGTCAGTTCTTTTTCCAGCTCCTGCATGCTTTTATGCAGCTCCATGGGCGCGTCTTTGCCCAAGACATGGGCCATCTGTGTTTTACCGCTGCCCTCGATATATTGTAGCTTGTCAATAGCCAGGTACATCACCTGATCCCGTTCCCGCACGATCAAGGTCTTCGGCTGTTCATTGGCCTTTTTATAGGCCATGTAGGTATCAATCACGCCGGACACGTCCTGAATCAACCGATTTTTGCGGATGAATCCCCGTGGATTGGTGCGTAGGGCATCGAAAACCAAATCTTCACGGTTGGAAATGTAGATAATATCGATCAAGTTTCCTTCCCGCCGAAGCCGCTGAGCCAACTCCAGCCCCGTCATGCCGGGCATTTCGATATCCAGAAAGAGCAAATCAAAAGAAGTGGTCTGCATCCTGAGCAGCAGTTCCCGCGGTCGGGAAAAGGTTTCGATGGAAGCGTCCACATTTCGCGTCCGCAGCGCACCGCGCAGAGAAGAACCGAGCAGCTCCAGCGCCACCTTTTCATCATCGCAGATCGCGATATTCCATCTGATCATGCCTCTTCCTCCACGCTTTTTTCTTCCGGCATTTCCAGCATCACGTCTGTGGTAAAGATGCCGCCGCTCATGCTGTACTTCACGGAACCGTTATAGCTTTCCGCGATCCGCCGGATGATCCGGGTGCCGTAGCCGTGCAGCTCCGTGTGGTTGGTTTTTGTGGTTTCCAGGGTCATCCGCCGCTTTTCCGGCAGCGTTTTATCCACGGGGTTGGTGACGCGGATAAACAGATATTCCTGCCGAGGTATAATGGAAATGTTCACCGTCGGTTCCGCCACGCCTGCCTGAGACGCGGCCTCCATAGCATTGTCCAGCAGATTGGACAAAAGGCTGCACAAGTCCTCATCCTTGAAGGGAAGCTTGCGGGGCACGAGGATGCTGGTATCCAAAACGACGCCCTGCTCCTTGGCCGCGGCCATTTCATGATTCATGACCACGTCCACAGCGTAATTACCGCTGTCAAAGCTCTTTAAATACTTCGTTCCCTGGGAGGAAACCCGGTCCAGATACTCTTTCGCCTCCGCTGTTTTCCCTTCGTCCAGCAGCGCTTTCATGTAGAAATTATGGTTCTTGATTTCATGACGGATAGAGCGCAGCTCGTCATAGCTCAGCTTGGTGGCATGATACTTCTCTTTTTCCATTTCCGCCTTCTGCCTGAGCGCGTTCAGCTCCATATTTTTCTTCGTGCCCTGGTCGATGGTATAGAACTGGTAATAGGCCATCAGATTGATAAACCACAGCGAAACACACACCAGAATGTTGAAATTGCGCGCGTTTACGATCGCCTTCGATAAATCGGCATACAGCTCCAACCCGATGATGATCGCCGAAATCACCACCTGCATCCACACATACTTGCCGCCGATGGCGGTGCCGGTCTCAAAAGAAAAATGCCGCAGGAACCAGATTTCCGTAAAAATCATGACCGTCGCCACCAGCGGCGTCAGATACTGCGCCCAGGCAAAATACGATTCGTTCAGGGACGCGAATAATTCGCCCAGCGGTTCGGAAATGGGCAGCATCACCATCACGCTGGCCACAAACATCCAACCCCGCACCAAACATACCCTGAAATCATACTTGCTTCTCAGAATGGCATACCCCGTTACGAAGATGCTGAGGGCGATTCGATCCATCTGCCAGCCGCTTGTCAGCCAGAATAAAAGGGAATCCAAGAGAATATAGCTTGCGCAGCAAACGAGGTACTCTATAAAAAACTGCGCAATCCCTTTTTTATTTTTCGGGAAGTCACGCAGCAGCATGACCGCTGCCATGATCAGCATCGCATTGGTGAACACATATCCATAGCCCATGCCGGGTGAAAGAATAAACTGACGAATATATTCAAACAAATCGTTTGCCCCCCTTTCACCTGCCGATGAATGGCTCCGAGGGCTGCTCATCGAGGGGATCACGGGAAACCTGTCGGGCATGTTCGATACGGTCAATACCAAATGAAGTGGGACAGACGCCGCCGGCATGTGCCGAAATAGAAGGTATCCTGCTATGGGCTTTTGAAGGATTGCAGCGTCTGGTGGCTAACCGATTTCGATTCAGCGAAAGCGAGCGTTCCCGCCAGAATTGAGAACTGCTGAAACAGGACGGAAACAATCTGCTGATGTTCCTTGAATCGGAAGATTACATTCAGTTCGATTCAGTCTGCGCTGCAACATCCAAAGAGCTCATGGCTGCGTACGCTATTTGGTGTGATGACAACGGCTTCTCGCCGCTGAAATCACGAACAGTTTCGGATTTTCTGATTTCCAACGCCTCCAAGTACCACATCGAACATACCAACAACATACACAGCGTGGATGGTCGTCAAGTATGGGGCGTCAAAGGCATCCGGCTCATGATTGACGCTGGTGTCCGCAGCCGGAACGGATTGCAGCGAGTCTATGCAATGGATAACCCATTCGAATAATCTGAAAATTCCAGCAAAAACCTATGTACATACATACGCCGAAAGCTCATCCTGTACGTATGTACATGGCAAATAGCAAAAACGATTATCTTTCTCACAAGTCCGCTTCCATGATGTGCGTCACCCGTATGTCAAGCACACGACAAAAATTTTTAGCTTGCGCTTGATGGATTTTCAAGCGCAGGCTTATCCTGATGCTCGGCGAAAAACTCGCGGAGCTTGTCAGCTTCTTCGGGGAGGACAAAGCCGAAGCCCTGTCCGTCCACTTTGTAATAGAAAGCGATTTTCATATCTGCCACCTCAATCGAAAATATCTTGGATTTTGTATGCAACCTCAATACGCTTGTCGGGGTACACCAGCACCCGGTCAATCAGCAGCTCGGCCAGCTCGGTGGTCAGCGTGTCCGCATCGAAAATCGCCTTGGACGCTTCCTTGCGGCTGTCCTGCCGTGCCTGTTCGTCCCGTTTCTGCTTCGCCTGTGCCAATACTGCGGCATAGGCGTTTTTCGTTTTCAAAAGCAGCTCGTCACACGCAGTCTTTTCCGCCTTGTAGGTGTTCAGGTCAATCTCGCCCATGAGATAGCGTTCATACAAGGCGCGCTTACCGTCTTGCAGTGCCTCGATCTGCTGCTCATATTCGGTGCGTTCCGGTACGGAAGCATCCACCCGGAGCGTACCGTCAGGGGCAAGTGGCGCGGCGGCTTCCATCTGCTTTTTCAGCGTCAGGAATACCGCCTGCTCCAGCTCTGCGGCGTTCAGGCGCATCTTGTGGCAGCGGCTTTCTTCGTCTGCTTCGGAATGGCGGCAGTAATAATACGAGGTTTTCTGCATGGTGCGGGACAGTGCATGGCCGCAGCAGCCGCAGAAGGCTTTGCCCTTCAGCGGGTAGTCCCGCTTCTTTTTGTTGGGCTGTGAAAAGCGGAGCTGACTGGCCTGCGCGGTATCAAACACGGCTTTCTCAATGATGGCCGGGTGATGGTCGGGGATGATGTACCATGATTCTCTGTCCTTCAGGCGGCTTCTGTTGCCGCCTACTTCGAGAACTGCCCGCTTGCCAATCACATACACGCCGGTGTAGCGTTCGTCCTCCAAAATGCGGAGAATGGTGGATGTACTCCAAATCCCGTGACAGCGGGAAATATCGTGTGTGTGATTGCCTCGCGCCGCTTTGTACTGGCCGGGGGTGGGGATGTTTCTGCGGAACAGCTCTCGCGTGATGGCGGTGGCGTTGATGCCCTCGGCGGCAAGCTGGAAGATGAGCTGCACAACGGCAGCGGCCTCCGGGTCAGGCTCCATTCTGCCATCGGCGCTTTTGCGGTAGCCATAGGGACAGATTTTGCTCTGATACTCGCCGCGCTGCATCTTGGCGTACTTGGCGCTCTTGGTCTTGATGGACATATCGCGGCTGTAATATTCGCTGATGAGATACTTGAATGCTACGTCCATGCCGCCGGTGTCACCCTTGAATTTGCTGCTGTCAAAATCGTCGCTGATGGAAATGAAGCGGGTATGGAACAGCGGGAACACGCGCTCGATAAAGTAGCCGGTTTCAATGCTGTTTCGCCCGAAGCGGGAAAAATCCTTGACGATGATGCAGTCGATTTGATTGGCCCGCACCAGCTCAATGAGCTTCTGTACCTGCGGACGCTCAAAATTCGTGCCGCTGTACCCGTTGTCGATGAACTCCATGATCTCCGCGTTCAGAGCTTCCGGCATGGATGCCGCATATTCATGGAGAACAAGGCTCTGATTCTCAATGCTCAAGCTGTCGTACTTGTAGTCCTCGATAGAGAGGCGGATGTAGAGGGCAATCACATATTTCTGCATTGTTCCAGCACCTCCGCATAGGTTTCAAACTCGCTCTGGAAGCGATAGCGCACCGTGATCTGCTTGTCGTGGGATACCTCGATGCGGTCGATCAGCCGCTCGATGAGTGCGCCGGTCAGCGCCCGGTCGGTCTTGATTTGTGCGGCGTCCTGTTCCAGCGCCCGGTGCTGCTCTGCTTGAGCATCCATCGTTCGCAGGCCGTCCTCCAACTGTTCCATTTCCACGGAGAGGTCGGCAATGCGGCTCTCATACTTTTCCTTGTAGTCGAAGTATTCATCCTTGGTGAGAACGCCTTGCACAAGATTTTCATATAAGCTCCGCACAATGCCGCGAAGCCGCTGGATTTCCTGTTTGCGGCTGGTGATCTTCTCCCGCAGCTCGGCACGTTCAGCGGCCTGCCGGGGCAATTCTGCAAGAGAGAGGGTGTATTGCCCCAGCGCCGTATCAAGCGCATCCTGAAGCATATCTGCCAACATATCCAGCAACGCATCCTCGCGGATGGTCACGCCGGGACAGGCGTCTTTACTGATTCGGCTCTGGCTCAGACAATGGTAGAAGTACACATCATCGGACTTCTTGCGGATGTTTCTCTGCCGGTGCAGGCTGCCACCGCAATGGGCGCAGAACACCTTGCCTTTGAGAAGATTCGGCGTGTAGGCTTTGACCTCCCGTGCCTTGGCGCGGCTGGCGGTCTGATTGAGAATTTCCTGCACCGCCGCGAACTGTTCCCGGCTGATGATGGCCTCGTGGGTGTCCCGTACCACCGTCCATTCCTCGGCGTCGGCCTTGACCTGCCGATGATCTACGGTTTTGGTCTGCCCCTGAACGAGATCGCCGGTGTAGACCTCAGAGCGGAGAATGACGCCGACCGTTCGGGTCTGCCACTTGCCGTTGCCAAGCAAATTCTCGTGGGCGATCTTGCCCTGCATCTTCTTGTAGTGGCTGGGGGTAAGAACGCCTGCTTCGTTCAGCCGCACGGCGATGGTATTGAGGCCAGCGCCCTCGGAAGCCCAGCGGAACATCCGCTGTACCACGACGGCGGCAACGGGGTCGATGATAAGCTGGTGGCAATCGTCCTCGGCTTTCAGATAGCCGTAGGGAGTACGCGCACCGATGAACTTGCCGTCCTTCATGGCCTGCCGCTGCTGCGCCCTGATCTTGCGCCCAATGTCCAAAGCGTAGGCTTCGTTTATCATGTTCCGCAGTGGGATGATGATACCGGAATGGGCGTCCTCCGGGGCGGCGGTATCGAAGTTTTCATTGACCGCAATGAAGCGGATACTGCGGATGCGGAAATACTGCTCAATGTAATAGCCGGTGTCGATGGTGTTCCGCCCCAAACGGGAGAGGTCTTTCACAATGACGCAGTTGACGTGACCGGCCTCAATATCCGAGAGCATCTGCTGAAAGCCCGGACGGTGGAAGTTTGTCCCGGTCGCGCCGTTGTCGATATAGGTATCGTATACGCTGATCTCCGGGTACTGCTCCAGATAGCGGGCAATAATCATCTGCTGGGTTTCAATGGATACGCTGTGCGTGTGGGTATCCTCCACAGAAAGGCGGACGTAGATCGCGGCGCGGCAAGCGGCGTCGGCCTCCTGCACGACTACCGCAGCCGTTTCTTTCCTGCTTTTTCTCGCCATGCTCACCCCACCTTTCTCTGTTCGTAATCTTTCTGCTGCGCTGCCAGCGCCAGAAGCTGCAACGCCTTTTTGTATTCGTCCTCATGGGTAAAGGTAATATCCAGCTCCTTTTTGCCACGGACGCGGATGCTTTGTACCATGTGAATGAGCGCCCTGCGGTCTAAGGTTTCCAGCGTGGAGAACTGCGTAAACTGTGAAATCCAGCGGTTGCGCTCACTTCGATTTTCCAGCACCTCCGTGAGTTTTTCCTTGAGAACGCGGACGCTCTCGCGGATGTCCTCGGCCTGCTTGGTGTACTTGGCTTTGTAGGAGGCGTATTCTTCCTTGGTAAGCATACCTCCCACAAGGCTCTCATAAAGCCGTGCTTTGAACTCCAGCACCTGCTCCAACCGGCGCTCGTTGTCGGTGATGTGGTCGCTGTATTCCTTGGCAAGTGCCTGATTGATGCTGGACTGGTCAATGCCGGTCAGCAGCGCCTCCAGCGAAGCAATATTGCCGATATAGGCTTTCAGGCTGTCCCGCACACAGTCGATCAGGCTGCTTTCTTTCAGCATGACCGGATGGGCGCAGCCCTTTTTCTTTCCGGTGGGACAATAATAGTAGTGGTACTCCTTGCCGTTCGCACGGTTGGTCTTGCGGGTCATGCGGCTTCCGCAGCACCCGCAGATCAGAATACCGGAGAACAGGTACACCGTATCCTCGTTGGGAGAAGTCCGGGTATCCAGCCCCTTGATGCGCTGCACCAGCTCAAAATCCTGACGGGCAATCAATGCTTCGTGGGCATCCGGGACACGCACCCACTCGGAGGCGGGGCGCTGCTCCATCTGCTTGATCTTGTAATGCGGCGTACCCTGTTTGCCCTGCACCAGCGTTCCGGTATAGGTTTCGTCCTGCAAGATGCGGATGATGGTGGTTGCCGACCACTTGCAGTCAGCCTTGTCCGCATAGCCTTTTTTCGCGTAGGGCAGACCGTTGTTCTTCTTGTATGCCAGCGGAGAGAGGATGCCCAGCCGGTTCAGCTCCGCCGCGATCTTAGAGGCGCTTGCGCCCTCCAGCCGCATACGGAAAATGTCGCAGACAACGCGGGCGGCGTAGGGGTCAGGGACGAGCAAATTCTTGTTGTCCTCGGCTTTCATGTAGCCGTACACCGGGAACGCGCCGACGAAATCGCCATTGCGCCGCTTCACGTCCAGAGAAGAACGGGTCTTGATGGAAATGTCCCGGCAATAGGCTTCGTTCATAATGTTCTTGACCGATACGGTCAGATCATCGCCGCTGTCGTGGGCGGTGTCGATGCTGTCGGTGATGGCAATGAAGCGCACCCCATAGGCCGGAAATACCCGGCGCAGATAGCGGCCGGTTTCAATGTACTCGCGCCCCAGCCGGGAGAGGTCTTTTACAATGACGCAGTTGATGTTGCCATCGGTGACATCCTGCATCATTTCCTTGAATGCGGGACGGTCAAAGATGATGCCGCTATAACCATCGTCGATCTTTTCGGAAACGACCTCAATATCCGGGTTGCGCTCCACAAAGTTCTCAATGAGCTTGCGCTGATTGGAAACGCTGTCGCTTTCGCTGGAATGATCGTCGGTGTAGGACAGGCGGATGTAAGCGGTAGCTTTGTATTTAGGCATGAAAAAGCACTCCTTTCTCCCGGACTGCTCCCGCATGAAAAGAGTGGTTATCTGGCTATTAGGTTTTCATCCTTTTCCACACCGATCATAGCACTCTCTGCGGAAAAAAGCGAGGATGTCGCTCAGCGCAAAATGCCTTGCAGACATTCCTCCAACGTAACGCCGTTCCCGGCAAAGCAGGCGTTTACCACAAAATCGCCGCAGCGGAAGCGGTAAGGATTTTTGATCTGGCGGATAAAGGCGACAATGCGTTCTTCCTTGGGAAGATTTTTGTCTACGGATACTTCCCGGATGTCCACCAGTTCATCCGTGTGGATTTGGGTTTCGTTTGGCATCGGCTGCATCATGGCGATCTCCTTTCTCGGTTTGGTGGGTTTCCTCAAGGTCACATGAATGCGCTGACGGAAAGGCCGTCAGCGCATGGTATCTGACTTTGAGAGGCGGCTGCGCGGGTAGAATTGGAGCCACATAACATAATGGCGAATACCGGCGCAGCCGCTCTGCTTGTCCATTTGAGAAGATCCATCCTATTTGCCACGCGCCCCGGATAGTGGGCATGATGCAGGCCGCCCTTGGCAGGGCTGTCATAACTCCACGATACCGCTGCCTCAAAGAGCTGGCGCATACCGCAGGGTTCCCCCTCAAGTCTGTGGGAGGGCGTGAGCAAGTTTCATTATCCGCCGCGCTGTCATCGCGCCCGATTTGCCGAATCGGGTCTAAGGCTGCGTAGATCGCTCGGATGGCTTTTCCGGAATCACCTCCTTGAAGCCATCGTCGTGGCGGCGCACCTTATGCCGCTATCACGCGGGTTTTGTGCCTGCATCATGGTCTATTCAGTTTTCAACGTTCAACGAAAGGCTTCGTGGAGAATGTCCCTTCACCTATCGCCGATTTTGGGCCACTTTTGCAAGGTGTTTTTGAAAAACCTCAGAAATATTTTTTGATTTTTCTGATTGCTGCTGTAATGTTGAGAGAAATAGCCTGATGCGACACGCCTTCGACTTTTCCAATCTCGTCAATCGTCATTCCATCCACGAAATACATCCACATCCTGCGGAACTGAGTGTCCGTCAGGTGCTTCCTGATTTGCGTAACCTTTTGGGTGCTACGGCGGATTTCCGCCACCCGGTCATGCGCCTGCTCCATGCAGATATCCGCAGCGGGAACGCATAGCTGCTCTTTCTGTTAAACATAATATGTCCTCCGTTTCGGTGTTGGGTGGGTGGTGAACCAGACCAACACCGGCGGAGAACGACAGCCGACAGGAAAACGTAAAAAGGCGCTCGAACAGGCATGATGACCTGAACGAGCGCCTTGCGTGCGAGTGAAAACATGAGTAACGAATACTGTACCGGGAGGGGCTAAATCACGGATGAACCAAACCGCATAAAAAGAGAGCTGCAACTCGCTTTCGTGAGTGCAGCTCGTCTGGGGGATAGCCGCGTGCTTTTTGAAGTGGACGGCTAATCGGTGCTTATGCTTTTTTACATGACCGCGAGCGGCCTTAGCAGTATCTCCTGTTCATCCGTGACATCATAAAATTACCTCCAACTCGCTGAATGTGATTTGCGGCTCATTCAATGTGAGCTTCATGTGTATTTAAGTGAATTGAGGCTCACTCTACAATGTAGTAGAGGTGATTTACAATGAACTTTCTTGACCTGTTCGCCCAAAAGCTTCGCGAAAAGCGGGAGCAGAAAAAGATCACGCAGCGCGAATTAGCGGAACGGCTTAATATGTGTACCCGAACTGTCATTGAGATTGAAAAGTGCAAGAGCAATCCGAAATTTGAAACGGTTGCGCTGATCTCAGAAGAAATGGACATCAGTCTGGATGGAATCGTGTTCCACGATAGAGCGCCGCAGACCGTTGCCAAGTGCGTTCTTGATTACTTTGCAGGAAAGGGTGAAGAAGAGTCGCAACGGTACATAGACCTGTGCATGAGCGCAGATAAGCTGAAGTGATGTACAGGGGAAAACAAAAGGGCCGATGATTGTCTTTCATGTAGAGCAGCCAGTGGGCTTATATTTTCCCCACTGGCTGCTCTTGTCCGCACAGTTGGAACGACGGGCATTAGTATCCTATTTTTCCTGTTTGTGTGCATCCCGGATCTTTTCAAAGGTGTCCTGACTGATGGCGTGTTCAATCCGGCAAGCATCTCGCTCTGCAATTTCAGGGTCAACGCCAGCTGCGATAAATTGCTCTGTAAAGAACTGATGCCGCTCATAAATTTTTTCGGCAACATTCCGGCCTGTTTCGGTCAAATGCAAAACGTAATCACTATCTACCGTTAAAAAGCCCCCTTCACGCAAAGCCGACACCGCATAGCTTACACTGGCTTTTGAAACTCCAACACGCCCTTTTTACGGATATTTACAAAATCCTGATAAATCCCGGCTTTTGCCATAAGCTCGTCATGGGTTCCCTGTTCGCTGATCCGTCCATCGGAGATCACCAAAATCTGATCTGCCTGACGGATGGTATTCAGGCGGTGTGCAATCACAAGCAATGTTTTACCCTTTACCAGTTCATTGATTGCCTCCTGGATATAGCTTTCATTATCGGTATCAACACTTGCAGTCGCTTCATCCAAAATGACAATCGGTGCGTCCTTCAAAATGCAGCGGGCGATAGAGATTCTTTGCTTTTCGCCGCCGGACAGAGTAGCGCCGCCTTCACCGATGACTGTCTGGAATCCATCTGGCAGCGCCATGATAAAATCATAGCAGCGGGCTTTTTTTGCAGCCTCATAGACTTCTTCCTCGGTAGCGTCCGGTTTACCCATGCTGATATTGTTGTAAATGGTATCCTGGAACAAGTACACCCTCTGGAAAACCATGCTGATCTGTTCCATCAGTTCGGCGAGAGGTACATCCCGAATATCTGTACCACGGATTGTCACTTTGCCGGATTTCACATCCCACAGCCGCGCCAGAAGGTTCGCAATCGTGGATTTGCCACCGCCAGACGGTCCCACAAGTGCGGTCATGGTATTCTTCTGCGGGTTGCTTCTCCATAAAGAGCTTTCAGAGGTCCAAAGAGATCAAAGACAAACAGCAGCACGCCCAAAAGATAAGCCAGGGAGAGTACGCCTTCCTGATGTAAAAAAACGGATAAACCGAAGATAGCGGCAATACCCACGCCATAGAGAATGTTTAAGCCAGTGGTCCACGGTGTCATTTTCTGCTCAAACTTCGTATTGACATCCCTTGATTTTTTGAAGTTTTCCGTTAATTCGTCAGATTTTTCTCCGAGCAGATTGTAACTTTTGATAACCCCAATTCCTTCAGCAAAAGACAAGACCGCATCCGTCAAATTCTCGCTTTGGTTTTGACGCCCGACAGCCTCCTTGAAGGAAACCTTATTCATATATTTTGCAACCAGCGATGCCAGCAAGGTAATGATTACCGCAATCAGCCCAAGTCTCCAATCCAGTACGAACATAAAAACAGCTAAAACCAAAGTAGACAGCATATAGCTCATCATGTTGCCATGAATACGGCTTTTATACCTCCCGGAGAGGTTCAGGATTCTTGAAATCAATGCAAACATTTATCTTCCCTCCTTTGCAGTAGATACTTTCCACTCGGCGCTGTCCTGAGCCGCTTTCCACAACTTTTGGTATTCTGGGCAAGCTTGAATCAGCTCCTGATGTTTTCCGGTTGCCACCATCTTTCCGTGATCCATAACGCATATTTGATCTGCGTTCATTATAGCGGGAAGTTTGTGAGCGATAACTACCAAGGTTTTTCCCTTCACCAGCTCCGCAATAGCAGCCTCCATTTTTTCCTCATTTTCTGGATCAGCAAAGGCCGTGGCCTCGTCAAGCACTACAATCGGGGCATCCTTCAATATTGCTCGCGCCAGGGAAATTCGCTGGCGCTGCCCCCCGGAAAGCATTTTCCCCGCATCGCCCGCCATGGAGTGAATACCTTGCGGCAGCTTTTCCAGAAACTCCATACACTGGGCTTTCTTCGCCGCCTCCATTACTTCCTCATCGGTAGCATCCAAACGTCCAAGACGGATATTTTCCAGCAGGGAGGTGTTAAACAGGTACTGATCCTGAGCCACATAGGAAATGCGGCTGTTCAATGCCTCCAGGCTCATATCACAAAGTTTCTGCCCGCCAATGGAAATGCTCCCTTTCTGCGGGTCATAGTAGTGGATCAACAGTTTTGCAAGGGTGCTCTTGCCAGAACCGGATTCACCAACCAGGGCAGTTTTTTGTCCTGCTTTTGCCACAAGGGTAATATCGTGGAGGACTTCGTTTTCCGCTATTATCGGTTTCCCATCTGGGCCAGGCTGTGTCGTTTGATACGCAAAGGAAACATGATCGTAAGAAATGTTAAAATCCTGTCCGTGGAAATCATCCTCAGCAGCTTGCAGCGGTGCCGCATTTAACATCTGTTCAAGTGCCGTGATCTTATAATTCAGATTCGGAATCGTCTCCATAAAGCCCAGTGCTTTCAGGAGAGGAATCCCAATGCTGAGGGAAAGGCAGAGGACTAAAATCAAATCAGGTAAAGTGCTTATGCCACAGAGAACAAACCATGCCCCAAGAGGCAAAGTCAGAATAACAGTGCAGGGCAGCAGACTTCCGTATATCGCCATCCAGGGCCAGGCGGCCTTATACCCGATAGTCCGTTACATCCTTGCGGAAGTTCTCGTAAGATTCACTCTCCCGGTTGAAAACCTTGACAACCTCCATGCCATTGATGTACTCAATGATTGTATTGTTCATTTTCTGTGCAGACTGATAGTAGGGTCCCATACGCTTCATTCCAACAGAGTACATAATAACCATAGAGAGCAGGCTGATCGGGATAGAGGCCAAAGACATAAGAGCCAGTTTCCAGTCCGCGCAAAACATGGCAATATAAATTACCAGCGGGATCAGTAAATTTGCGATACCCTCCGGGACAGAATGCTCATGTGCGGTAAAGTAACACAATAATTTGATAGGCAACCGCCCCTATTCCGTAATTTGAAAGACCGGCTATAAAAAGTTGTATCCGTATGGTATAATAAAAACAAAAAATATCAAGGTGGTAAACGCTTATGGAATTTCACGAAAAGCTGCAAGAACTTAGAAAACAAAAAAATCTAACACAAGAAGAACTTTCTGAAATACTGTTTGTTTCACGAACTGCCATTTCAAAATGGGAGTCAGGGCGTGGCTATCCAAGCATTGACTCCTTAAAAGCTATTGCAGAATTTTTCGGAGTAACAATAGATGAACTGTTATCCAATAGAGAACTGATTTGTATTGCAGAAAAAGATAGTCACCAAAAAACACAGCATATGCGTGATTTAGTATTTGGCTTGATTGATTGCTCTGTTGTAATGTTGTTTTTTATCCCTCTTTTTGGACAGCAAGGGGGCGAGATAATTCGTCAAGTGTCTTTGCTATCGTTACAGGAAACACCATTGTTCATAAAAGTTGCATATTTTGCAATCATTTTATTAACAGTTGCTTGTGGTATTGCTACGTTAGCTTTGCAAAATTATTCCAGCATTATTTGGATAAAAACAAAGACTATCTTATCTATGATATTGACTATAATTAGCGTTGTTATCTTTATTGCAAGCCTTCAACCTTATGTAGCCTTTTTTACATTTGTTTTGTTGATTATCAAGGGCGCTTTGTTGCTAAAACGCCCATGACACGAAGCGTATCAATGATGTGACGGGCAAATTCTTTCGTTTTTTTCACTCCAAAGTTAAAGTGTGATTAGGCAAGAGCCAAATACATAAAAAACAAAGGAGCAAAAAAATGAAAGAAGAAAAGAAAAAAATCCAAAACAATTTTATTGTAGCTGCCGGACTGTTGGCTTTGTTCATTCTCTACACAGTGGCAATTATGTTTGTTGATGTGCAGCCAATCGGCCCACAGGGTTCATCTGTCGGGTTTGCGGAAGTCAATCAATATTTTCATACGCTGTTTGGTGTGAATATGCTGCTATATAGTATAACAGACTGGTTGAGTATTGCTGTACTGTTTATCATGTTCGGATTTGCAATGGTAGGTCTTGTGCAACTTATTAAAAGGAAAAGTCTGTTTCGTGTAGATAGCAGTATTTTGGTATTAGGCGGTTTTTATGTGCTTGTATTTTTGGCATATCTCTTTTTTGAGTTTTTTGTTGTAAATTACAGACCTGTTTTGATTGAGGGTGTTTTGGAAGCCTCTTATCCGTCCTCTACAACAATGCTTATGATGTGCATTATGCCTACGGCTATTATGCAATTTCACCATTTGATTTCAAGCAAAAGATTAAGGAATATAGTAAATGCTTTTTGTGGTATCTATGCAAGTTTTATGGTCATTGGGCGGGTTTTATCTGGTGTGCATTGGTTTACTGATATTATGTTGTACTATTCCACAAATCAGTTAGTAAATAGCAAAGCCAGCCGGAGCAGTCAACGGTCAAGATGAACGGGCTGCGCCCGCCGTTGACAGCCCCGCCTGTCCTTGCTGGTGGGTAGTCAAGGGGCGACAGCAGGGAGTGCTGCCGCCCCTCACTATCATCAGAGAAAGGGGGATTTTCCATGACCGAGAAAGAATACAAAGAACATATCCAGTACACCCATAACGCCTATTGCCGGATAGTCATTCGCCATGCTTCCATAGACGCTGCCCGTATGCTGTTTGCCAAGTGGAAACGAGAAATCTCCCTTGAATACTTGACCGAAGAAAAGTTTGTTCCACTAAGCACCACAGACGAGTATTTTCAAGTGCCAGACTATGGCGAAACTTATCCATTCTCCGTCCGGGGGCAGACGATACTTTTAGATAGCTGCTCCCTTGCGGTTGCTCTTGCCGAGCTGCCGGAACAAACGCAGGAGGAAATCTTTTTGTATTACTTCCAGCACTTGACGCAGAAAGAAATCGGGGAACAAAGCGGCTGGACACGTAGCACAATCGGGCGGCATATTCAGCTTGCCTTGAAGCGGCTGAAAGAGGAAATGGAGGTGTTGTCCCATGAGTAACCGACTTCTCCCCTATGACACTATCATAAAGGCACATGAGGGCGACCCCATAGCAATACAAGCTGTCCTTGACCGATACGCCGGATATATCCGCTACTTCTCCAAGATGAACGGCTATTATAACTCTGATATGGAGGACTACATCAGAACAAAGCTGATTGAAAGCCTGTTCAAGTTCCGGTTTGACCGATAACATAAAAACTGAATATCCCGCCGCCCCGCAGCGGCACATGAAGCAGTAAATCCGAAAAAGATTTGCTGCTTTTTTTGCGCCCAT
>PPYE01661958.1_pt1 | contig 26992 bp, 27 predicted proteins | sample 1559881 | NCBI WGS metagenome assembly PPYE01 (sample SAMN08240022, study PRJNA423297) | Human gut metagenome, whole genome shotgun sequencing project. | reverse complement strand
CGAAGTTGCTTTCAGCAACTTAATTCCCTGTGTCAAAGGCAAAACATCTGCAATTTTCTGCAATGCAGACGGCATCACTTCATAAGGTAAGGTTGCCCCTGAAAAAATGAGCATCGGAAAATACAGGAGGCTGGCAGCCACACTGGCTGTTTTCGTATCAGGCGCAACACCTCCTACCATAAGTCCGATGCTGAACATCGAAAACATCACCAGAAGATACATGAACAAGAAAATTCCTATCGATCCGTTGAACCTGCATCCAAAAAAGATGGACAAAACTCCAAAAACAAGGCACAAGGACAGCAACGAGTAGATTGCATAAATCGTCACCCACACTGCGAGCAGAAATGCCGGACTTGTAGGCGTAACTTTATATCTTTTTAATATCTTTTTCTGACGATAATCGGAAATCAACAGCGGAAGCCCCATCACACCACCTGCACAAATCGCAATGGTCGATAATGCCCCGAAGGACTGTTCCAAAAAGGTATATTTTACTTCGGGAGCCGCTGTTTTTGCTCCATAAATGACTCCCAAAATTACAGCAACCACTACCGGCATACAGAGAGCAAAAATAACCATGTCCATTCCCCGGAAGGATAACTTCAGTTCTGTTTTCAACATTGTAAAAAATTTATTCATTGTCTTCTTCCTCCTCTCCAGTAAACCACAAATACGCATCTTCCAATTTCTCATAGGGACTTAATGCCACCGCTTCTTCCACAGTCCCTTCAAAGGCGAATCCGCCATCCTTCAGGATACCAATCCGGTCACAGAGAATTTCCACCTCGTCCATGAAATGAGAAGACAGAAATATTGTCAGGCCATGTTTCTTTAACTCCTGCAGGCTTTTCCAAACACCTCTTCTCGCTTTTGTATCAAGCCCTGTGGTAAGCTCATCCAAAAAGACCACCCTAGGATTAGGGATAAGAGACAACACAATGAATAATCTTTGCTTCTGACCTCCAGATAACTCGTTTACAAAAGCGTTTTCCTTATCTGCCAGACCAAATTTGTGCAGCAACTCTTTATATGCCAGTGGATACCTATAAAGGCAGATCGTTTCCTCACACAATTCTTTTACCTTGATCTTGTCTGGATAATTTGCTTCCTGGAACTGTACCCCAACCTGCTTAAAAAGTTGCTTTCGCTCCGTCCACGGGTCTAGCCCCAAAATGCGAACCGTTCCCGAATCCGCTTTCTTTGTCCCAAGGATACATTCTATTGTAGTACTCTTGCCTACGCCATTTGCTCCAAGCAGACCGTACACTTCACCCGCAGCAACTGAGAAGCTGAGATTCTCAATCACTTTCTTTCCATCATAAGATTTACTCAGCCCGGAAATTTGGATTGTTTTTTCCATTTCGTATGCCTCCTTATTTTAATTCTGAAATAAAGATTAGCATCCAATCCAACTATGGTGGGTAACTGTAGGGTTTTTATTCTGATATTTTTTTCATCTTCTCAATCTGACAAGTTACATAAAAAGCATTGTTTTTTGCCTCATTCAATGAAGTCAATAGCTTATCGCAAGCCCTTATGATATCATCATCTTCCTTTGGTGTATTAATAGCTATTCGGATATTAGTTTGCGGATCATCCGATAAGGCCTGAAGCATTCTTAAAATAGCAGAGAGAGAATAGTTTGCACAACGAAGAGAGCGTATAATTTTCAAGCGAAGCATATCTTCTTCTGTGTACACTCGGTATCTGTTTTCAGTTCGCTTGATGGTAAACAGACCATTCAGCTCCCAATTTCTTAATGTATCGATCGTTACCCCTAATATATCTGCTGCTTCCTTTCTTCTATATGTCCTCTGCACTCCAACATTGCTTTCACTCATACCCGATAAAATACTATGGGTAATCCGTATCGCTTCTTCTGCATTGGCTTTTTCGATGTCTATCTGAGCAATGTATCGCCTGGTCAATTCCATAGCTTTCTCATAATTCCTCAAAGCAGAAACCTTAATAATGTCAACCGCTTGTTTACGAAGTCCATTTTGAAGAACTTCCACCTGGAGAGCCGCCCGCGCTAATTTAAATTGTTCGATATGCAGGTCAGTAAATACCCGGTAACCATTCTCTAACCGCTCTGGTTTTGGAATTAAACCGCACTTTTCATATAAACGTACCGTATTTACATGTATGCCGATTATCCTTGCTATGTCTATTGTCTTATATGTATTCATTCAACGCACCTCCATCCCTCATTATGTCATATTTTATAAGTCTGGTGTTATAATGTAGGGTTTTTTAGTTTACCGTAGAATGCCCTGAATAGCAAGTTTATTCTCAGTCTATCTAAATATTGGTTCAATATATGTTTTGATTAAGTCTATCCTATCCCTTATCTTTGGCACAAAAAGCGCAGAAGATGACACAACTATTTTATCTTTTGTATTCACATAAATTATATTTCCTCCATCCCCCATCGCTGCATAACCATCTTCATTTACCCACCATAAATATCCATACGATAAATCATGTTTCTTCCATCGGCTATGCTCTCTCGTACTTTCTTCCACCCATTTTTCTGATACAATTCGTTTTCCGTTCCATATGCCTTTATTCAAATATAACTGACCAATTTTTGCCATATCCATAGGGGAAAGTGTAAGTCCCCAACCCGCTGTATGAATCCCTAATGAGTCCCGTACCCATCCGCTGGTATCTATAGATTCATTAAATGCCAGTTGTTCCTCCTTGCTTTTAAACATCAAATCTCCATCTACATGAATTTCTAATGGTGAAAATAAATTTTCATCTGCAAACTCAAATACTGACTGCCCTGTTGCTTTTACTAATATTCCTGAAAAAATATCCGGACCAATCAGAGGTGCATATCGGAATGTTCCGATCTTCCCCCGGCCCCCTAGCTGGTCTAAAGAAAATTTCACCCAATCCTCACTAGTAAAATATTTCACATATGGAGCAAAAAAACGATACTTATAAGGTGCTGTCATTGTCAGCATATCCTTGACTGTGATATTTTGGATGGTGTTTTCTCTCTTTCTTACTATGTATCCAGGGAAAAAATCCAGCACTTTCTGATCAACACTTTGGATATATCCTCTATCTACTGCAATCCCAATCAGTATTGAAATAATACTTTTTGTTACAGAATAAACATGAACCTGGCTTTCTCTTGTACATCCCTTGAAATATTTTTCATATACCAATTTTCCTTCTTTTAATACCGCCACACCTGTGGTATTCCCATAATCAGTGCTGATTTTTTGTTCGAGTTCTCTAATTCTTTTCTGATCCATGATATCCCCTTTCCTTTAACCTATTTGTAAACGCATTTTTTCTGCTTTATTTTTTTAATATCTTTTTTACTGGATAATAGACCTCTGTAATGAAATCGCTCTCCTGCAAAACCTCCGAAGGACTTGTTACATAAACTTCATAAAGTGCATTACAATTTTCGTACCCTTCTTTTTCTGCCCATTCAATTTGCTTCGCATAAACAGAAGAGAGCTGAGAGTAGGAACCATGCACAACAGTTTTCAAACAAAGTCCAGGATAAAAATCCCTTGTTCCCGTTGCATACTCGTTGATTGGGACAGCAAATTCTGTATCCAGTCCAAATGGACTATATTCATCACTATGGAATAAAACCATTGGTGGAGCGGATGCTGTCAGGTTCTTTTCCTTCATTTTCTTAAACAGCTTTTCAAAGCAATACCCATACTCATCAGGAAAATCCTGTTCCTGAATCATCTTTCGTATGGACAGAAGATACATCTTTGGCACCTCCACCAGTTCTATACCAATATCTTCCATATATGACATAATCGACTTGCCCTTTCTTATGGCAGACATATCAGCATCTATCTGCTCCAACATATTTTTATACATCATCATTTGCATTGAAATCTCTTTTTTCTTTTTACTAAGGGCCGCATATAGTTTGTCATCCATTGCCTCCTCTGACTCAAGAATTGCCTTAATCTCTTCCAACGAAAAATGATACGCTTTCAGCCGATTAATAAACAGCATCGTCTCCAACTGATTAATAGAATAATAACGATACCCATTTTCTGGATTGATTTCTTCTGGAAGTATCAATCCTATTTCTGCATAATACCGAAGTGTTTTTGTGGATACTCGGCATATACTCGAAAATTCTCCAATCGTCAACATATAATAGGCCTCCTTTCCAGTACCAGTATAAACTTTGCCCCAAGGGAAAAGTCAACGGCACTTTTCATACGCATTTTCAAGGTAGTCGCATATTAATCGAATATAAAAAGAATTGCAAGTTTTATCTGATTTAACAATCCTGTCAACTCGACACCTCTTTTATCCAACCTGTCAACTCAACACCCCCAATATCAAAATCAACCACTCAACTCTCCGCCATTTTTCACAGTAGACCAGTTCCCACTTACCCATAAAACGAAAAAATCCGGGAGCCAAAACCTGTCCTCTGACAAGCCCCGACTCCCGGAAATCCCTTGTTTTCTACACTTTTTCGCTATTTTTTTCTTTGACTTTTGACATCAAGACAACCGTCTCCACATGAGTTGTTCTCGGGAACAGATCGACCGGTGCTGCTTTCTCCAGATGATAGCCCAATGCCTCAAGCTCCTTGCAATCCCTTGCCAGAGAAGCACTGTTGCAGGAAATCATGACCAGACGTTTTGGAGCCATAGCAGAAATTGCCTGTAATACCTCAAGGTCACAGCCTTTTCTCGGCGGGTCCACAACAATCACGTCAGGATGCAGATTTTCTGCAGCCAGCTGTGCTGCAGCTTCCTTTGCATCTGCACAGATAAACCGCGCATTTTCTACTCCGCAGCGCTTTGCGTTTTCTTTTGCATTCTCAACTGCGTCCGGCACAATCTCTACCCCGATCAGCTCCCGCACGTTGGAAGTCATCGAAAGACCGATGGTACCTGCTCCACAATAGAGGTCAATCAGCAGTTCGTTTCCCTCAAACTGAGCCATCTCAGCTGCAAGGCGGTAAAGCTTTTCAGCTGCCTGACGGTTGACCTGATAAAAGCTCAGGGGAGACAGCTCAAAACGAACATCACACAGAGTGTCCTCGATGGTGTCCTTCCCATAGAGAGTAATACATTTTTGTCCCAGAATGACGTTGTTCTGTTCACGGTTGATGTTGAGCACCACCGATACTACCTGTGGGCAAACCTTGAGCAGACCTTCTACATATTCTGCTGCATGCGGCAAACGTTCGGAATTAACCACCAGACAAACCATGACTTCGCCGGAAACTTCTCCGTAGCGAATATAGAGATGACGTACCTTTCCTTTTCCTGTCTGCTCGTCATAAGCTGAGATGTGGTATTCTTCCAAAAATTGTTTGGTATATTCGAGAATCTGTTCAAAAAAGGCTGGCTGCAAATCACAGCTTGCACAGGAGATAACTCTGTGGCTGCGCTTTGCAAAGAATCCTGCTTCGATTTTTCCATCGTATTCACGGATTGGATACTGTGCCTTGTTTCGGTAGCCCTGTACCAGCGGAGATGGTGTAATTGGCAGCATAACCGGATCTAATCCGCCCAGTCTGCGCAGATTGGACTGAACAAACTCCGCCTTGTGGCGCAGCTCCGCTTCATAAGAAATATGGCGAAACGCACAGCCGCCGCATTTTTTATAAACCGGACAGTGGTCATCCACCCGGTCCGGGGAAGGCTCTAGGATTTCCTCTATGATGCCAAAAGAATAGTTTTTCTGCACCTTTACGATTCTGATTTTCAGTTTATCCCCAACAGCGGTATAAGGAACAAACACAACCATTCCATCTATTTTTGCGATGCCATTTCCATCCGAGGACATCGCAGTAATTTCTGCTTCTTCTATCTGATTTTTTTTAAGCATATTTCTCCTCCCCCAGGCTAAGCCCAGATCCTATATCGAACTTTCATTTTTTACTTAGTAGGTAAACTTTTGTATATCTATCCCATTTTAATGATTGAAAAAATGGACGCCGCTGCTCCAATCATGCAAACCAGAAAAACTCCAGCCGAAAAAACCAAAAGTACTTTTTTCAGTTGATTGTCCATAACAAACATTTTATCTATCTGGTCCGAAAACAATGCACAAACAATAGCCGCCAATAAAAGCAACCCGTATGCTTTCATCCTGTTCTTCCTTCTTTTCTCTATTGTCCTTTTAGTATATCAAAAAATGCCCTGTCCTTCAACAAAAGCCCTTCTGTTTCCCCTTATTTTTTGGTATACTGAATAGAAAGTATCTGTTACCGGAAAGGAAACTGAGTATGGGAAAAAAATCCAGCAAACCTTTTAAGAAAGCCTATCTCGAAATCACCAACGTATGTAACCTTAACTGCTCTTTCTGCCCTAAAACGAAACGTTCCCCGCGTTTTATTACGACAGAGAAATTTCTGCATCTGATCGATGAGGTTACTCCTTTTACCGACTATGTTTATTTTCACCTGATGGGTGAACCACTCCTTCACCCGAACCTTAAAGAATTTTTCACCATCTGCGGTGAAAGAGGTTTAAAGGTATCGCTCACAACCAACGGAACCCTGCTCAAAGAAAAGCAGGACATCCTGCTTTCTTCCCCATCCCTGTACCGGGTCAGCATTTCGGTCCACAGCTTTGAAGCAAATCAGACCGGACAAACGCTTGAGGAATACTTACAGGATATCCTGCAGTTTTGTGCCCTTGCTTCCCAACAGACCAAAACCTACTGCGTACTTCGTCTCTGGAACAAGGACAGTGCTGTTTTAAAGGCGGCAAACCAGCGCAATGTGGATATTTTTCATCAGGTCAGAGAATTTTTTCATCTCGATTTCGACCCAGCTGAGGCTTTGGAACATAAATCCAGTATCTCCCTTTGCGATAGGGTCTACCTGGAAACCGCAGAAAAATTTTCCTGGCCGGATATTCAGCAGCAAGAATCGTTTGACAGTGTGTTCTGTCATGGGCTCCGCGATCAGTTCGGTGTTCTTGTGGACGGAACGGTCGTTCCATGCTGTCTGGATTCCGAGGGAAACATTGACCTCGGAAACATCTATGAAAGACCGCTTGCAGAGATTCTCTCCTCTCCTCGTGCCAAAGCACTGTACGACGGTTTTTCACGACGAACCCCATCCGAAGAATTATGCCGGCGCTGCGGTTATGCTCAGCGTTACTCCATCCTATAATCGGTTTAACTTTTTTCGCATCCAGAAAGCCAGCTCGCTGACTGGGATGCTCAGCAAAAACCACAGGGAGGTAAATCCCAGACAGACCTGTCCCATCAGATTCAGCGGCTGGTCCGCATAATTCCAGACATCCCAGCCAAGCCCCAGATTGACCACACAGCCTGTTATAAACTCCAAGAAGGTGATCGAAAGAGTGGCAAAAAAACAGCAGAACCATAAAGGTAATCTGCCGCAGCACTGTTCTGCCAGAATTCCCATCAGAAGATAACAAAATCCTCCCAGCAAGAACATGCTCCAGTGGGTAAATCCGCGCCACAACACCTCAATAAAAGAGTAACCGATTCCGCCAAACAAAAACAAAATCAGCGAATATGCACCTTTTTTTATCACACACATCACCACAACATTTTTTCTTTAGTATAACAAAAAAGGCGGGAAATATACTTCCCGCCTTTTTTTGTTATATAATTTAACATTATAACTATTTGTTTACCGAAGCTTCACCAAACCAGTACATTCCATTTGGCAGAATGCTCCAACCGGATACCTTCGCAGTATCGCTGGTGGTTGTGATGGTCTGCTGATAGAGCGGCATCACATATCCGTCTTCGAGCAAGGTAGTCTCTGCTTCAGAAAGTTTTGCTGTTCTTTCTTCGCCCGATGCCTGCATTGCATCCAGCATCAGCTGGTCAAAATCAGGATTTGTGTATCCACAACCCGACTGAACATTATAGGAAAGGTATGGTTCCAGATAAAGCTGCTGATCCTGTGCATCTGCTTCCCATACACTGCACAGAATATCTGCATACTGCAGGCTGTTTCTGCTGAGCTTAAAGGTCTCTGCGTCCTGAGCAGTCAGAGTTACCGAGAATCCCAGTGCTTCCCAGGAAGATTTTACTGTTTCCAGAGCTGCTGCAAGTTCATCGTTTTCCAGATAAACAATCTCAATGGATTTATCGTCTGCAGTCTGTTCTTCTGTATCGGTTGCTTCTTCCGAACCTGCACCATTTATCATGCTCAGTGCTTTTTCGGTATCTGCTGTTGCAGAGAGATTTTCTCCTCCCAATGGGCTTACCGACAGCAGTGCCTGTCCGCCTGCTGCTTCGGCTGCTGCAGTACGATCCAGTGCCAGAGAAAGTGCATTTCTGACGTCTGCGTTTTTCAGCAGAGAATTTGCTGTATTGGTGTTAACCACCAGACTAACTACAGTTGAAGATGGAATTGTTGCTGCAGTGACAGTATTTGCAAGCTGTGGAACTTCCACGGTATTTCCTTCGGTATCGGTCTGGTTTTCCGGCTGAGAAACCTCTCCCTCAGTCAGCATAATATCACCAAATGCCATGCCAACCGGTGCAAAGTTTTCATCCAGCATTCTTGCTACAATATAATCCAGAGATACGTTTTCCTTGTTCCAGTACTGATCATTTTTCTGGAGAACAAATTCCGTTCCTGCTGTATATCCAACCAGAGTGAATGGACCGTTGGAAACTGCTCTCTGCGGATCTTTGGACCAGCTGTCATCCGAACCGACCATATCCTCTCTCAATGGCATAAATGCCGGCAGAGTGAGCAGTTCATTAAAATATTCTGTTGGCTGTTTGAGTGTTACTTCCAGAGTTTTATCATCCACTGCCTTTACACCCAAAGTGTCGACCTCAGCAAGTCCCTGAGCAATATCGTCGTAATTTGCAAGATATCCCATCAGATAAGCGTTTTCCGCATTATTAGCAGGATCTGCACATCGTTTCCATGCAAACTCAAAGTCGTTGGCAGTAACTGGCTGTCCATCCGACCACGATGCATCGCGCAGTGTGTAGGTCAGCGTTACAGTTCCATCCTCATTCTCTGTTTCCTGCGGCATATCCTGTGCCATTGCCGGTTCTACACCGTTTGCACTTTCGCGCATCAAACCTTCGAAGGTGTTGTTGATCACGCTCATGCTGTCATCGGATACCGCTTTTGCCGGGTCAAGAGTCTGGCTGTCCACACCAAGGTTCCAGGTAAGCACGCTTCCTTTGCAGTCAGCGCTGACCATATTTCCTTCAGTAGAAGTGGTCTGCTCGGCAGTCTGCTGCTGTTCGCCGGTTTCTTCTTTAGAAGAGCATCCGCTGAACATCGAAACAGAAAGGATCATTGCGAGTAATAAAGCAATCAGTTTTTTCACTGTTTTTCCCCCATTTACCCTACGGGTCTTTTGTTCTGTGAGCAGAGGAATGTTGCACTTTCTTCCACCCACATTTTATCTTCATAATCAAAATTTATGATACCATTTCTCAGCCGATTTGTCAAAGAACCAAGGGCTTTTGTCGGATATTTTACAGTTTGGAAAAATATTAACGACACTGTTCTCCTTGTTCAAAAAAGCTTTGAATCTCTCCGGCAAGATACAACGATCCCAGCGCGCAGACCACTGCATGATCTCCCGCTTTTTTGATTGCAGTCCTGATTCCCTCGTTGACCGTCTGACAGGCGGTTGCCTGCACCCCATATCTTTCCCTCAACATGCGGCACATATCATTTTGATCCATTGCGCGCTGGCTGTCCGGATGAATACAGACAAATTCCTGCGCAAGCGGCACCATCTCTTCAAGCATCCGATCTGTATCCTTGTCCTGCATCATCCCAGTTAAAAATACTACTTTTTTATCCGGATAGAATGCTTTTAATGCTTCTGTCGCTGCCTGAACACACTGTGGATTGTGTCCCCCATCCAGAAGAAAATCAGGATTTGTGCAAAGGCGCTGCATTCTTGCCGGCCATTTTGTTTGCCGGATTCCATCCACGACTGCATCATTCGAAATCTGGTATCTCTGCTGTTTTAATACTCCCACTGTTTCCAATACGTTGGCCAGATTTTTTACCTGGTGTGATCCGGCAAGCGGAAGAAAGATAGCTCCATATTCTTTATCCTCGATCTGCTGTCCCTCTACCGAGGAAGACAGCACCTTCATTCGGGAAACGGAAGCAATGGTCAGCGGCACCTGTTTTTGTTTACAGATTTCTCTTACCACATCCATTGCAGATTGCTGCTGTTCTGCCATGACAGCATAACATCCGGGTTTTATGATTCCACCTTTTTCTGCTGCAATCTTTTCAAGGGTATCTCCCAGCGTTTCGGTATGATCCAATCCCAACTGGGTGATAACCGCTGCCTTTGGGGAAGGAATACAGTTGGTTGCATCAATGCGTCCGCCGATTCCCACTTCCAGAATCACAATATCACACTGTTCCTTTGCAAAATACCACAGTGCCATCAGGGTCAATATTTCAAAGACAATCGGAACCCCTCCTATTTTATCGCAGACTTTCTTTACAGTCTCGGCAGCCTCGATAAAATCTTCATCCGGGATATCCTGTCCGTTTATTTTCATTCGTTCGTTATAGCGCATCAGGTGCGGTGAAGTGTACAGTCCCGTTTTGTAACCGGCTTTTGTCAGAACAGAGGACAACATGGCAGCAGTGGAACCCTTTCCATTGGTCCCTGCCACATGAACAAACGAAAGCTTCTTGTGCGGGTCATTCAGCTGATGAAGCACTTCTTCCAGCTTGTTCAGACCAAATCTTCCCCGTCCCTGCTGACATTCTTCAATATAAAAACAAGCTTGCTGATAATTCATCTTGTTTCCTTCCTTAAAACTCCCATATTTTGTCCAAGACCCGAAAAAAGGACACCGTCTGAGGTGTCCTTTTTCCTAGGTTACAGACACTTAGTCTGTGATTATTTTACGTAAGCGATTGCTTCAATCTCTACCAGAGCGCCTTTTGGCAGTTTAGCAACTTCGTAAGCTGCACGAGCTGGGCACTCTTCGGTGAAGTATTCTGCATAAACTTCGTTCATTGCGCCGAAATCACCGATGTTCTGCATGAGAACGGTTGTTTTTACAACGTTTTTCATGGAGAGACCTTCAGACTCGAGGATTGCTTTGATGTTTTCCAGAGACTGTTTTGTCTGTGCCTGGATGTTTGCTTCAGCCAGTTCGCCGGTAGCTGGGTTGATTGGCAGCTGGCCGGAAATGTACATATTGTCACCAGCTACGATTGCCTGGGAGTATGGACCGATTGCGCCTGGAGCTTTTGTTGTTGCAACTACTTTTTTCATGGTAATCTCTTCCTTTTCGTTATCATTTTTTCTGGGCAATTCAACCAGAAAATATAGGAACCAAAACGTTCCTTCTGTATTTTTTATTGTAGCACAAGAGGCAGCCAACTTTCAAGAGTTTTTTCCCGTACTGAGTACAGATGGTTGGCTGCAAAACTACAGCCCCATCTCACCGTTCCCGTGCGGAATCTCTAAAACTGCTTCCCTGATTTTATTGAATGTTACAGGGGTGCCCGCAAACTTCTGTTTTTGACAGACATTACTTCTCTGCTAACATTAATTTTGCACACTTATAAACGTCGCCGCATCCCAAGGTGATGACCAGATCCCCTGGCTGAGCATGGCTCATGACATATTTTGAAATTTCCTCAAAGGTCTCAAACCACACACATCCTGGAATCTTATCTGCAAGATCCTTGGCATAGATATTGTAGGTATTCTTTTCCCTGGAACCCATGATTTCTGATAGAACCACATGATCTGCAATCTGCAAAACTCTTGCAAAATCATCCAGCAGCATTGCGGTTCTGGAATAGGTAAATGGCTGATGTACCGCCCAAACCTGTTTGTACTCCATTGCTTTTGCTGCTTTTAAGGTAGCCTCGATTTCCGCCGGATGATGTCCGTAATCGTCCGCAATGGTAACTCCTTTGTTTTCGCCCATAATCTCGAATCGTCTGCCAGCTCCTTCAAAAACACTTGCCGAAGAAAGCGCCTGTGAAACGCTGCATCCTGATTCAATTGCCGCAGCAATTGCCGAAATACTGTTTAAAATATTGTGATCTCCTGGTACATTGAGCAATACTTCCCCTAAATTTTCCCCATGGTAATAAAGGGAATAGCGGGTATGTCTGCCATCCTTGTGGACAATATTCTTTGGATAGTAGTCGTTTTTCTCATCCATACCAAAGGTAATCATCTTTTTGCCGGTAACTCCCTCCACTGCCTTACAGGAGTTTATGTCATCCCCGTTATAAATAACTGTCTTTGTGGTCATCTGTGCAAACTTGTGAAAGGAAGCAATGATGTTATCCAGCGTCTTAAAGTATTCCAGATGGTCAGCATCTACATTGAGGATAACTGCAATATCCGGATGACACTTTAAGAAATGATCCTCAAATTCGCACGCTTCGCAGACCATAATATCACTTTTTCCCAATCGTCCGCTACCGCCGATTGCAGGCAGCTTGCCGCCTACTACTGCCGAAGGGTCCATCCCGCACTCCATAAACATCTGGGTAAGCATGGCAGTGGTGGTTGTCTTACCATGTGTACCACAAATACAAACGCAGTTGTCAAACCAGCTGGTGACCAGTCCCAAAAGATCGGCGCGCTCAATGGTCGGCACACCGCTTTCTCTTGCTGCAATCAGTTCCGGGTTGTCATCCATAATTGCGGCAGTGTGTACAATCAGGTCTGCCCCCTTGATATTTTCGGCTTTCTGTCCCAGAACAACCGGAATATCCATTTTTTCCCGCTCAAAGTCGATGGTATCCCCAGGATTGTTGTCCGAGCCTGTAATATAATATCCCATACCGTGCAGAATCTGCACCAGCGGGAACATTCCCGAACCACCGATTCCAATAAAATGGATATGTTTTTTATCGTTTAAAAAATCCTTGCGAATATGTGTCATACAAACCACCTTTTCTGTTAGAACAAAGTGTTCTGCCTTTCTGTTTTGTCTTAAAGTGAATCAGCTGCGTTAGCTTTTCTCCTTCTTCTATTATATTGCCTATCGAACGGAAAATAAACAGGATTTGTGCGATTTTCCTCGGTTTTTTCTTTTTTCTGCGCTTGGTATAAGAAATATGTGGATGCACATACTATCGTTGACACCATCTTTTCCCTGAAAACTCTGCATCATTTCTAGACAAAAGGAGAACACTTATGAATATCACCGATATCCGAATCCGAAAAACCTATTCTGACAACCGCCTGCGTGCACTGGTTTCCATCACTGTGGACTATGACCTTGCTGTACATGATATCAAAATCATCGAGGGACCGGAACGCCTGTTTGTTGCAATGCCCAGCCGCAAAGATGAAAACGGCACCTTCCGGGATATCTCCCATCCCATCACCCCTCAGGCAAGAAAGCAGTTGGAAGATGCCGTATTGCAGGCTTACCAGCAATACATCACCCAGCAGCAGGAAGTGGGCGACAATTCTATTCCCGACTCTTTTTCTGATTCTTCTCCCGCTGCAAAACAGCCTTCCCGTCAGACTACTTTGTGGGAGCAAAATCTTTACCATAATCCAAACATTACCTTTCATGCATAAAAAGAGCTCCCATCGGGGAGCTCTTTTTATTTTCTCTCCTTATATTCCAATATCATCAGGGCAATTATTCCCACAAGCAGGCTCACCAAAGCATTTGCCGATGGTATCCCAAAGTACGCTAGCAGCATTGCTGCAGAGACCATAAAAATCTTTACCCCTATATTTTGATTCATCTTCCAGAATCCTTTCGTTTCATGATGAATTCTTTGATCTGTGCTGATTCAGCCAGGATAAGATAAATAACCCCAACGATCAGATTAACGACACTAAGTGCCGGCAGGAAAATCCCAGTATACTCGAGCCCTGCGGCAAACAGATCCATACTCCAGCTGGCACCCCCGCCCATAAACATCGCAGCGGAAAGATTCCAACAACAAAAGAAAAGGGCTGCAATCAAACAAAAAAATACGCCTGCACCTCGTCGATTCATTCTGATCATTCCTCCTTTTTTCCATCATATCATAGTTTTCTTTTGCTCACAAGCATAAATCATTTATATTTGTAATAAAAGGCAAACAAAAAGTCCTCCATCCGGGTGGAGAACCAGATGGAGGATCTTTTTTAGTCTTTTATCAAAACTCTTTGAAAAAGAGCTTATCTTTTCTTCTTACCAAGAAGCACGATACCTGTCAGGGAAACTACTGCCATAGCAGTCATCAGTCCTGCCAGATCCTCTGCACCGGTATCCGGATTTCCCTTATCGCTGTTGCCGCCACCGAGGTAATCGTTGTTCTCCTGGTTTTCACCCTGAGATGGGGTTTCTTCTACAATACCGTTGTTCCCGGAATTGTTGGAGTTATTTTCGTTGGAGTTGTTGTCAGAACCTTCGTTTTCTGTCTCTGCGCTCAGATCCAGTTTGGATGGAGTGAGAACGTACTCACCGAGGTTTCTGGTTTTCAGTTCCATTGCTTCGTTTTCTTCGTTATATACAGCGTTGGTTGTTTTGAGTGCGCCATTTACAACTTCGTACAGGTACATTTCCTCTTCAACCGGGATGGTCAGAGTACCGGTTGCGCTGAAGGAATCCAAATCGCCTCTGAAGTTATAGAAGTACAGGTCTTCCGTGTAACGATTTGCAACTTCTTTGTTGTAAGTACGGTCGAAATCGAGCATTACCTTATCGCCACCGAACATTTTTACGGTGTAGTAAGCATCATCGTTAAAGTTAAAGGTTGCGGTGCCGTCCTGATCTTCCGCTACTTCCCAAACTGCTTTTTCAAACACCTGGTTTTCCCATTCAAAGTCTACCATGTTTTCGGATTTTGGGTTGCTGTATACACCTTTAAGCTGAATCTGCTCGGTCTTGTTCTGGGTATAACGCTCAGAAACGAACACGCCAATGTTAAATTCCAGATCATCCAAGCTGTTATATGCTGCCTTGGTCTGTGCTTTTACATAAACTGCACCTTTTACCAGGGCTTTATCAGAAGAGTTTGCCTTGTAAAGTTCCGCTGTCTCGATCATATCCTTGGACTTATCGATGAAGTTCAGTTTCCAGTTTTTATCGATGGAACCTGTGTATGGAACATGGCCGGTCATCTCTTCTTTGGAAGCACCGATTGTAACGCTTTCACCTTCTTTTGTGGTGTAGTAAAGCGGCAGGTAAACGGTGTCGCCCGGCTGAAGGTCAAATTCATTTTCTTCAGCAAGCGGATAGCTGAGCGCCTCTTCACCGCGCACCACCTTGATTTCACCGCCAAAACCAAATTCATTTGGCCATTCGTTCTTTTCTTCCCCTACAATTCCTGTGCTGATATCCGCAAATGCTGCTGTACCCATGGTAAGCATCATCGCTGCTGCTGTCGAAAATGCAATCATTTTTTTCATCTGTGTTTTCCTCCTATGAATTCATTGATGTCGGACCCCACAGCTGTCTTTTTCCCTTGGACGTTTCTCCACTTGTTTTACGTCTGTCGATATTATAACTTCTCCTGTTGTTATTTTCAAGACCTTTTCTCTCGGTAATTTCTTGTACTGTTTCCTCTTTACACATATTACTCTAAATTTTTCCACATTCCATCTGGCAAAATTGGACAAAATCTGCTATATTAGTATCATATTCGTTTGAAATTAGGACAATTGACAAAAATTGTATTCTACGACACGCTCAAACAACATGATTTTCAGATAATTTTTATTACGGGAGATCGATGCTGAGATGGAACAACTTTTTATCGGCGAATTAATCAGACAAAGAAGACTGGAACTTGGATTAAAGCAGTGTGAATTATGCGAAGGAATCTGTGAACCTGTTACTATGTCCCGTCTGGAATCAGGAAAACAAACCCCAGGAAGCAATAAGCTGCGCATGCTGATGCAGCGCCTTGGACTTCCAGATGAACGATATTATGCACTGGTAAGCAAAAATGAGCTTCGTATTTCCGAATTGCAGACCGAAATCGTTTCCAGCAACGTGCTCCGCGACTCTTTGCGAGGATTGGAAAAAATCGAGGAACTGGAAGCAATTGCAGAACCAAACGACAATCAGGTCCGTCAGTTTATCCTTCGTTCCAGAGCGATCCTTGGCAAGCTGGTTGACGGCAAGGTTGAGCCATATTCACTGGAAGAAAAACTGGAGATGCTCTTTGAAGCAATCCGGCTCACCTCACCTTATTTTGACATTGACCACATTGACAAGGGGTTGTACTGCATTGATGAGGTCAAGGTTATCAACCAAATTGCCAATATCTATTCCAAGCAAGGCAAACGTGAACAAGCGCTTCAAATCTTTGTTCAGCTGATCGAATACATCAAACAGCATTTTCATAACGTCAAGCAGTCCGGTGGTCTTCTTCCATTGGTTTCTTACAATTATGCACGAGAATTAACCGTATTAGGTCGATATGAAGAAGCCATTCAAATTTCTAAACTAGCATGGGAAGCTTGCGTCCAATATGGTCAATATAGATATCTTGCTTCTACCATTAATATTATCTCCGAATGTTACCATCTTCTCGGTAACGTTGAACAATGTAAAGATTATTTTAAACAAGCATACTATGTCTACAAAGCAATTGGCGATGAGCATAGTGCCAACGATATGGCATCAGAAGCTCATGAATATTTTGGAAGTGATTTCCAACTTTAAACTTTCATCCAAAAATTTCCCCTGCCTTTTCTTTTAAATGTTGATAGAATTGCTTTAAATCGGGCACACTGATAATGAAGCCATTTTAAAACCAAAAGAAAAGAGGGAAAACCATGGATCTTACCACCAAAGAACTGACCGCTATCGAAGAGCAGCTTGGGCAGGAACAGCTGATGATTCAGAAATTTAAGATGTATGCCGAAATGACACAGGATCAGCAGCTCAAAACCACCTGCGAACAGATTGCAGCAAAGCATGAAATCCACAAAAACAAACTGCTCAATCTGTTGGGTTAACCAAAAGGAGGAACCACGATGCCAAAACAGACTCTTACTGACCGCGAAATGCTCACCGATGCGCTCTCGTCCGAAAAATTCATGACCGAAAACTACAACACCTACGCAAATGAATGTGCCTCCCCTTCTCTGATGAACGAATTCATGAATCTTCTTTCCGAAGAACATCAGATTCAGCATGATGTTTTCAGCGAATTGCAGAAACGTGGCTGGTATCCAACCCAGTCCGCTCCCGCAGAAAAAGTCCAACAGGCAAAGATGAAATTTTCCAATCTTTCAAACTAAATCTGTTAAAAAAATGCAGCCGTTTTTTCGGCTGCATTTTTTTGTTTAATCTGTACTTTTTGCTTCTCTATAATTATCATAAACAACGAGATGACAAATATTTGTCAAAAAAACAGCTTGATTTCTTTTAATATTCATCTTGATTTCACACTTAAGATAAGTTACTCTAATAGATAAGCACTTTTATTTTATATTCCTATATTTTTCAGGAGGTTTTTTTGTGAACAACATTTCTTCCCTTTTACATACAATTTCTCAGGGTGAATATGATTCCACTTTCTCCGTGCTCTATCATGAAGATTCCATCGCTCACCAGAGGGAACGCTACACCCATCTTCTGGAACTGTTTGCAAAAACTTTTCCAGACAGTGACACTCCGCGACTGTTCAGTGCGCCGGGACGCACCGAAATCAGTGGTAATCACACCGACCATCAGCATGGATGCGTCGTTGCTGCCAGCATCAATCTGGATATGATTGCTGCTGCATCCAAAAACAGCAAAAACTCTGTCCGCATCCAGTCCGAAGGCTTTGATTTTGAGGAAATCTGCCTGGATGACCTGAGCGTCCATGAAAATGAAATCAACACCACCGCTTCCCTCATCCGCGGTACCGCTGCTATCTTCCATGAGATGGGCTATCAGATCAGCGGTTTTGATATCTGTGTTACCTCCGAGGTATTAAGAGGTTCCGGACTTTCTTCCTCTGCTGCTTTTGAAGTGCTGATCGGCACTGTATTTTCTTATCTTTATAATGATGCTAAACTTGACTCGGTTCTGATCGCTCAGATTGGTCAGATGGCAGAAAACCGCTACTTTGGAAAACCATGTGGCCTGATGGATCAGATGGCATGTTCTGTCGGCGGATTTGTTGCAATCGATTTTTACGATCCTGCTCATCCAATTGTGGACAAGACACAGTTTGACCTTTTCCGCTGCGGATACAGCATGTGCATTGTGGATGTAAAGGGCGATCACTCCGATTTGACCGATGAATATGCTGCTGTTCCTGCTGAGATGAAATCGGTTGCTGCTTTCTTTGGAAAAGAGTATCTCCGTCAGGTTCCTGCAGCAGAATTTTATCAGAACCTTCCAGCCCTTCGTGAAAAGACCTGCGACCGCGCTGTTTTACGTGCTCACCACTTCTTTAACGAAAATCTGCGCGCTCAGGAAGTTTCTCAGGCACTTAAGGATAAGGACATGCCGCTGTTCTTAAAGCTCTGTCAGGAGTCGGGACGTTCTTCCTATATGTACCTGCAAAATATCTATCCAAGCTTCTCTGCACTGTCTCAGCCGGCGAGTGTTGCTTTGATGGCCGCTGAACACCTGCTCAAAGGAAACGGTATCTGCCGCATCCATGGCGGCGGCTTTGGCGGCACCATTCAGGTTTTCATCCGCAACGAATCTGCTGCTGACTTTGTTCGCGAGATGGAAAAAATCACTGGAGAAAACACCTGTCACCTGCTCTCCATCCGTCCATGCGGCGGCATTGAAGTGACAACAAAACTTTAATTTTGTACAACTTTTCTTTTTGATATAAGGAGGATTTTATTATGGCTGAACTTCGCTGGCACCCACTCATTCAGGACTGGGTTATGATCAACTCCAACCGCCAGAACCGCCCTCAGATGCCAAAGGACTGGTGTCCTTTCTGTCCAGGTTCCGGAAAGGTACCGGACGACTATGAGGTGCTCAAATACGACAACGACTTCCCTGCCCTTTCCCAGAACCCACCGCAGCCAGATGACGTTGCAAACGACTTTTTCAAGGTCAGACCGTCCTACGGAAAATGTGAAGTTATCCTGTATTCTCCAGGTCACCACACCACCCTCAAAGAGCTCAGCGATGAACATATGAGAAAACTGGTCGACCTGTGGGCAGAGCGTTATGCTGATATCAGCAAGGATGAAAACATCAAATATGTCTTTATCTTTGAAAACCGCGGCAGCATGGTTGGAACCTCCATGCCGCATCCACATGGACAGATCTATGGTTACTCGGTAATTCCGAAAAAGCTGCAGCTGGAACTTCAGTCTGCGCAGGAATACCGCAAAGAAAAAGGAAACTGTCTGTTCTGTGATATGCTCAAAGCAGAACAGGATTTTGGCAAACGAATCGTATTTGAAAACGATTCCTTCACCGTTTTCCTCCCATTCTTTACCGAGTATCCATACGGCATCTATGTTTTCTCAAAACGCCATATCTCCCATATCACCCAGATGACCGACAAGGAAAAGACCGATTTCGGCGTCACCTTAAAACAGATTGTTGGTATGTTTGACACCATGTTTGATAAGGAATTCCCATACATGATGTGTATGCACAACGCTCCGGTCAACTCCGGTGATGTTGAGGAAGATTTCCACTTCCATGTTGAATTCTTCCCACCGCTTCGTTCGGCAAACCAGCAGAAATTCAACGCTTCCAGCGAAACCGGTGCATGGGCTCACTGCAACCCAAGATGCCCGGAAGAAACTGCTGCTGAACTTCGTGAAGCATACGACCGCTACAAAAACAACCTGTAACAAAAAACGGACAGCGAAAGCTGTCCGTTTTCTTTTACTGTTTTATCCGTTTTTACTCTGCGGTGTGCGTCCAAAGGCTTTACCCTTTGAAATTCCACAATTTGGGGAAAATTTGATAAAATATTTTGGTTTTCTTTAACGAATGAGTGTGTTAACACGAATGATTGCCGTGTGATGAAATCATAATCTAGCAGTCAACCAGAGCACGATACAGTGCCCAGCTTCAAGCTGGTTTTGCACTCTGCGGAGTGCGCCCAAAGGCTCTGCCTTTGGAAACCGCAATTTTTTGAAAAAAATTGAGTAAAACTTCTGTTTTTACATCCATACTGCCTGTCTTTGCGCCGTAGGCGAACAGTGTCCAGCTTCAAGCTGGTCTTGGTGCCGTAGGCGAACTGGGTGCAGGCTCAGCCTGCTGTACCATCTTCACTAAATATGGTTGAATCTGTGGATAGGTCATGTTCTCCGGCAGGGTGTCAAACAGTTCCACTCTCTTCATCTCAAAATCCCGGGGAAGGGTATCAAAGGAATGGATTTGTGCAACATACAGCATCCCAAAATCTTCCTGTTCATCCCGTTTTACCCCATAAACTCCGACTTCACGCAGATCATATTCTTTCGCTCCGCTTTCTTCATATAATTCCCGTCTTGCTGCTTCTTCGGGAGTTTCTCCCGGTTCGATATGTCCTCCGGGCACTTCCCAGGTACTGCGCTGTTTATGCTGGCAAAGCACCCATTTTCCCTGATATTGGCTGACAATCACCGAAAATGTAATTGGCAGATTTTGTGTATCCTCGTTTACCATCCGGACTTTCAGCATCTTCCCTTCCTCCTTTATTCATAAAGCCCTTTTCTTTCCCATAAATATGGTATCAGGGGGTGTATTTATGGATCAAACTGTTCTATTTTTTATTCTGATTGCCTGTATCATCGCGCAGGCGCTCTTTTTACTCAATCATCGTTACTTTTTGCGTGGAATCATTTTCTCTGCTGTAAGCGGCGCTGGGTGCCTTGTTCTGATGCAAAGTTTTTTCCCTTTTCTTGGACTTGCCGTCACTGCACCCAGTCTGATCATAAGCTCCGCTTTTGGAATTCCTGGATGTATCTTTCTTCTGCTTTTAAAATTGATTTGTCCGCTGTAATCGGATATAATAGAGCTATCCCAATTATGAGGAGGAATCACCTTGGCTAAAAAGCAGGAATATGAATTTGTCTGGACACAGGGAAAAAAAGGCAGTGACGACGCATTTTTTGTTCGCGCAAATGTTTTTGTAATCGAACAGGGTTTTAAAGTAGAATTCGATGATCTGGATAAGATAAGCTGGCATCTGACCGTTTATGACCGCGAAGAACCAATCGGTGCTGCCCGCATCTACAAAGGAGAAGACCGTGTATGGCAGATCGGACGTATCTGCGTGCTGGAAAATTATCGCGGCAAACATCTGGGCAACCAGATCCTCAGCGCCTGCGAGGACAAAATCCGCGAACTTGCAAAGGGTCCGGCTGTTGCTCACCTGAGCGCACAGGTCCGCGCAAAAGGCTTCTACCGCAAAAATGGCTATGTAGAATCGGGAGAAGAATATCTCGATGAATACTGCCCGCACATCTCGATGTCCAAACAACTTTAAGGTAAGGGAAACACTCGCAGAAAATCTGCGAGTGTTTTTTGTTATGTGATTCTTAAAAATCAAATATTCTTCTTTATCATCCTGTAAAAGGTACTGCGTCCGATATAAGTTTCCTGTTCAATGACATCCCCATCGATCACAAAACCCGCTTTCTGGTAGCACCGGATTGCCCGTTCATTCCATGTCCTGACTTCCAGATACAAAGGTTTTCCCGGATATTTCTGTGCACAGATTTGGGATGCGATTTCCAGTATTTTCTGTCCATATCCTTTGCTGCAGCAATCTGGATTTACACCGATTCCAATGAATACCTCGGTCTCTTCCTCCAGGATGTTAGTAAAGCCGACTAAAGTATCATTATCAAAATAGGTGTAAAAATTCTTTTCCTTCTGTGGGTTTGCAAACCCCAGATTTTTCTCCTTCATCTCTTCATAGGAAGGCAGATTATAAATACTGTACTCGCCGTCATATACCCATTCGCAAATTGCCTGCTTTTCATCTTCTTTGATTGGATGATAGGAAAGAACTGTATTCATACTCCTTTTATCATCCTCCTTTCCTCAAGAAAAGCATCATTCACTTTTCTACATCGATAAAACCAGAAAAGTTACATTTCATAATTGCCTGTTATTTCTAAAACATTTCCATCTGGATCAATGATATTAAAATAATAATATGGCATATGTATATTCACATAAAAAATTTCTGATACTTCACCAATTGATAAATCTTTGATTCGGTTGTACTCTGCTTTCAAATCATCAACTTCAAAATTAAAAATAACGATATTATTTTTCTTAGGGAGATCGACCTTACAAAAATCATTTAAATAAGCCTGATTAAAATGTATATCCCCTGCTTCTTTTATGAATCTTTCATCATATTTTTTATTATAAAGAGCAATTTGATTTCCACAATCAAAAGCTATCCATCTGTCATCATTACAATAGAACGGTTCTTTCTGCAAAAGTGCTTTATAAAATTTTAGAGATTTTTCCATATCTTCGACACAGATATATGTTGTTCCCAATTTCACGACATCATTTCTCCTTATATAAAGCCTAATTGATATAAATCCAATACTAACGCGATTTTCATCCCGTTAGTATTGGAAAAACACTTTTTCTTTATGCCAGCACGAAATTCACCTGACCGGCAGAAACATCGACCGAGGCAACCTGTACCCGTACTTGCTGACCGATCCGGTAAACCACTTCGCTGCGTGCTTCTTTAAGCTCAATGCCTTCCTCCAGTACGTATTCTCCCATTGGTAGATCATGCACCGAAACCATGCCTTCCACGCTGTTTGCAAGTTCTACATAGAAGCCATACGCTGCAACACCGGTGATTCTTCCCTCAAACTGTTCGCCGATATAGCTGGACATATATTCCGCCTTATAGCAAGCCTCGCAGTCGCGCTCGATATTCATGGCGTTGACTTCCATCTGGCTGGAATTTTTGCTGGCACCCGGCACAAAGCTGCCATAGCGCTTTTTGAGCTTATCTTTCGGCATACCGTTTAAATAGCTTGTCAGAATGCGGTGGATGGTCAAATCCGGATAGCGACGGATTGGGGAAGTAAAGTGCGCATAGTTTTCCAGCACCAGACCAAAGTGTCCGATATTCCGCTCGGAGTAAATTGCTTTTGACATAGTGCGCAAGAGCTGTCCATTAACCGCAGGTTCCAGCTCGGTTCCGCGAACACTTTCCAGAATATTCGCAAAGTCTTTCGGCTGCGGATTTTGCAGAAGTTTCTCTGCCGGAACACCAAGCTTTGTCAGCAGGTTATGCAGAAGGTTTACCTTGATGACTGGTGGCTGCTCATGAACACGGTAAACAAACGGCATTTCCTGTTCCATCGCAAGAGTAGCCGCCGCTTCGTTTGCGGTGAGCATGAATTCTTCAATCATTCGTTCGCTTTCTCCGCCCGGACGCGGAACAATATCCTTGATTTTGCCGTTTTCGATAATGAATTTGGACTCGTTGGAACTAATGTTCATCGCTCCCCGGTCAAAGCGGCGCTTTCTTAAGATGTGCGCAAGCTTCTGCATCAACTGGATTTGCGGAATCAGCTGAGCATATTTTTCCACAATTTCCTGTGGGGCAGTGTTGTCCAAGATCTGGTTGATCTCGCTGTAAACACCCTTAACGCGGGAACGGATATAACTTTTAACAAAGCGGAAACCTTCTATTTCGCCGCTCCTCTTTAAGGTGATGAGTGCCGAGAAGGTGAGTCTTACCTCGTCAGGATTGAGCGAACAGATTCCGTTGGAAAGTTCTTTCGGCAGCATCGGAATTACCTGATCTGCATAGTAAACGCTGGTACCGCGGCGGTAAGCCTCAAGGTCAAGCGGGCTGCCCTGGCGAACATAGTGGCTGACGTCAGCGATGTGCACACCGAGGAAGAAATGCTCCTCGTCCTCCTCGAGGGATACTGCGTCATCGAGGTCCTTACTGTCGGAAGAGTCAATGGTAAAGATATCCATATCGGTCAAGTCCATACGTTCGGAAAGTTCCGAAATCGGGATGCCGCGTTCCGCGATTTTCTGCGCTTCCAACAAGGTAGCTTCATCAAACTCGGTGCGTGCGTTATAGTTTGCAAGCACTGCCTGACAGCAAACCTGCGCAAGTTGCGCGCTGCCAAAGATGTTGACCACCGAAACCTTGTGGGCAAAGTGGCTGTCACCGCGGCGGGTAATCTTCACCAGCACCTTGTCGCCATCCTTTGCACCATGAAGCTCACCCTTTTCAATTTCCAGCAAAAAGCGTGCCAGGCGGTCCGGGCGCAAATAATATCCATCCGGCTGACGGACAACCACTCCGGTAAATGGTGCATCATTCTCCTTTAAAATCTGTACAACAGCGCCTTCCCGATTTTCGCCTTCCTCCGCTTTGCCCTTCTTTGGCTCAACACGGAGCATAACAGTGTCGCCCGGCATTGCTCCGAGCATAAATCTTCCGGGAAGGAAAATATCCTGTGCCTTATCAGCCGGCAGTTCCCCTTCAACAAATGGGCGGGCAAATCCGAACTTTTCGTTCAGGGTAACGATCTGCGCCTGAATCAGTCCCTGATTTTTGCTCAGCACAACCGAATTTCTTCTGCGCCAAAGCTCTCCGCTTTTTTGCATCTGTTCCAGCAGATCATAAAACTCACGGCGTTCGTCATGTTTTAACTGTACCTTAACTTCCAGCGCATGGATGCCAATTGGCTCCTGCTTTTGATGTTTCAGCACCTGCATTACCCGAGTTTTAACATCCTGCCGGGAGAATCCAGGTTTTGCGCGAAACGCCTTTTTATGCGAAAGTTTTCTTGCCATAAAATCCCCGTCCTTTCCGAGTATTTCTTTTCCTTATTATACCCCAAAGGGTGGATTTGTACAACCAGCTTGTACTTTCTGAGAAAGTACCAAAGCTGTTCGCCTACGGCGCAAAGACGGGCAGCTTGCACGAACGAGCGAGTGTGTTAACGCGAGCGAGCGCCGCGTGCTGAGGTTACAACCTCATACAAAACCAAAGCGCGAAACAGTGTCCAGATTCAATCTGGACAAAAAAAATCCTCCCCGAAGGGAGGATTTTTTCTACTCATATTAAACTAAGTTATTTAAAACTTAATTATTTTTTGAGAGCCAGAGCGCCAGCAGCTGCTACGGAAACTACTGCCAGGGATACTGCCAGACCTACGAAGTCTTCAGCACCAGTGTAGGAATCAGCTTCTGCATCCATTTCGCCAGCGATAGCTTTGTCGTAAGCTGTCTTGAGGTCGAGGTACATTGTTTCGCCGCCGTACATTTTAACGGAGAAGAATGCTTTATCAGCGAAGTCGAATACTGCTATGCCGTTTTCATCGTCATGAACTTTCCAGAGTTTAGATCTGGAAGCATCGTTTGTCCAATCAAAGTTTACCCATTCGTAGTCGGTGTTTTCGTATTTACCGGAAACCCAAACTTCGTTTGTCTTGTGGTCTTTTGCTTTGTTGTCAGCGATGTATACGTAGTATTTCAGAGTTTCAGAAGTTGTGGTCTTCCACTCATCTTCCAGAGTGATCTTGAGGTATACGCCGTTAGCAACTACTTCATTGCTGTATTTACCGTAGGAAGTAACGTCAGCAGCGGTAGCTTTGTACAGCTCAGCTTTTTCGATCAGTTCAGCAACGCCAGTGGATTTTTCGATCAGGTTGATGGACCAGTTCTTGTCGATGTTGCCGGTGTAGTGACCGTGTGCAACAGTGTTAACAATAGTCTGACCTGGCTGTTCAACAACGCCACCAACTACAGTACCTTCGGACAGGTCTTTACCTTCAACTTTTGGCAGATTAGCCTGTACAGTTACTCCAGATTTTACAACAGTAGTTGGAGCAACCTGTTTTACAGCACCTACAACTGGTACACCAATCCGAATTCCTGTACCTGGAGCTGCTTTTGCTGCTGTAAAGTTGGAAGCATCAATCATACTATAAACCTGTTCATAGGTCAAAGATACTGCCGAAGAACCTGTCATAGGTGTAACCAATGTAGCATCTGTAGCAAAATCAGATACTGTAAAAGCAGTCGGTGTACCGGAAGCCAATGTATGATGAGTGTAACCACTACCAGCTTTAAGAGTAAAACTATCTGTTGCTGCTACATATGTGATTTCTACTGGCAGATATGCATCTACATCTTTAGCTACAGAATTAGTTGTAAAAATTGCACCTGTATTGCCAGTAGCTTTCACACCATTGAGCATTACATCAGCAGAAGTAATCTGAGCTGTTCTCCAACCTTCTTTTACAGAAGGAGCTACCTGATTATAGTAATAAACTACTTTATTTACATTATCTGTGTAAGTAAAAGAGTCTACGGTTCCATCTGGTTTAATAGAAACTTTACCTTCTGTATTAGTGCGATCATTGTAAACTGCTAGCGCCCATGCCCAGTACCATAGCAGAAGCCATAGCTACGGAAAGTACTTTTTTCATAGTCTTTCTTCCTCCTAAAAATTTTCTTTGTCCGGTTGTAATAAAACCTTGGACATTTAATTTGTTTGTTATGCGACACACTATCGTGCAAAATGTTGTTTACAACATTGAGTAACGATACGTCGTATAACTGCCTTGGAAGATTCTCCACAATCTCCCTCGGTCTGCCATTAATATATCACAACCAAAACCAAATTGCAACCCCTTTTCGTAAAAAAAATGTAATTTTTATCCCAAATTGGTAACAACGCTGTCATTTTTATTGATGGTTAATAGACATTTTTTCCTTTATTTATGCGGTTTCTGAACATATTTTAGCCAGTAACTTTTACCCTGTATTTTTTTGTAATTCTTTTGTTACAATCTCATTTTGATGTAACATCTGTTTTATTTTCACCCCTAAAACAGGGTGTAGAAAGATAAAAAAACAGGCTCCCGATTCTGGGAACCTGTCTTTCATCTGTATTTATTACAGTTATGTTCTAATCATTAGCAAGCGCAGTCGCGGTTTGCGGAACCTTTCAGGGAAGAACCGTTGTCACGGCTAGCGGAACCTTTCAGAGAAGAACCGTTGTCACGGCTAGCAGAACCTTTCAGGGAAGAACCGTTATCTCTAGATGCAGAAGATTTCAGGGATGTACCATTATCTCTGGATGCAGAAGATTTCAGGGATGTACCATTATCTCTGGATGCAG
>PPYE01432838.1_pt1 | contig 26997 bp, 21 predicted proteins | sample 1559881 | NCBI WGS metagenome assembly PPYE01 (sample SAMN08240022, study PRJNA423297) | Human gut metagenome, whole genome shotgun sequencing project. | reverse complement strand
GTATTATGAGGCTTTGGAACTGGTAGCATAGTCAGTGATATCCTTGAGAAAAATGTGTCAACTAATCTTGACAATATCAAACCGCTGATCTCCAAACACTTCGCCTTTCGGGATTATCTGAAGGCTTACAAGTATATCGACGAAAACCGGGAGACTACCATGAAGGTCATTATTAACGTGCAGGAATGACAGTTGGTAAATGGTTTGTTTTGGTGTCCTACTTGTTTTCAAGATATATTTCTATGAAGGGCCGGGAGCAATCCTGGCCCTTTCGCTTACCTCGAAGAAGGGGAGGGGGTAGGCTCAAGAGTAACGGAGCAGTAAAAAAAGAAATGCTTGATTAAAGCAGCTTACTCCTAGGTGTCGGGCAACATCTACAGAGCGCACCCATTCCTTTCTGCTTTTGGAGAACGAGGATATACGCCGGTGGAGTCCGCAAAGGCTAACGGTCTGGGGCGCTATGCTCACCTGTTTCAAGCACTGACGGAATTACCATACCTCGCAAAAAGACTAAGCCAGGGATGCAGGCTGCCTGTGCTGTGAGAAATACGCCAACCACTGGGGAGCTCTGATGGGACCCCAGTTTTTTGTGGACGGGGGATTCGTATGCACTTACAAAGGAATAACCCGTTTACTGGGAAGAGGTAGCGTAAGGATCACCCCCGCGCGTGCGGGGAAAAGGCCTGTGACGCTGGCGGTGGCGGGCTGGCCAGGGGATCACCCCCGCGCGTGCGGGGAAAAGAACGCCCTGGCGGCTTACTTCGATGTGGAGGAAGGATCACCCCCGCGCGTGCGGGGAAAAGGAGCTGGAGGCGCTGCGAGCCAAGGATGAAGAGGGATCACCCCCGCGCGTGCGGGGAAAAGGTGAGGAGTGTCGGACACGGTGTAGTAGATATAGGATCACCCCCGCGCGTGCGGGGAAAAGCATACGCAGTTATTAGCACTCAGTTCAACTCCAGGATCACCCCCGCGCGTGCGGGGAAAAGCAGAGGATTTAGACCAATACACGGTGGGCATGAGGATCACCCCCGCGCGTGCGGGGAAAAGAAGTGGCTTCTCGGACCACAGCCTTGTGCAGGGGGATCACCCCCGCGCGTGCGGGGAAAAGTTGGTGTCTGTCACTTCTTTGAGCACTTCCCCGGGATCACCCCCGCGCGTGCGGGGAAAAGGGCCCGAAGGTGTACGTCATGTTGTGGCTGTCGGGATCACCCCCGCGCGTGCGGGGAAAAGCTATACTGCTTCAAACTACGGATTCCCGCTAAGGGATCACCCCCGCGCGTGCGGGGAAAAGCGGACTATTATGCTATGCGCCGCACGGGCAAGGGGATCACCCCCGCGCGTGCGGGGAAAAGCTCCTTCCGCTATAAAGCGATTGAGATTTTGGGGGATCACCCCCGCGCGTGCGGGGAAAAGACTAAACGGATCCCGATTTTAAGCCATTGTTTTCAGGTGAAAGGGTCATTTTCCTTTAGTTTCTCATAGAGAGAAAACAGTATTTGACAATCGTTGAGTGCTCTATGAGGCGCTGGCATATCCAGCGAAAACCGGGCTGCCAATGTGGTCAACTTAAAGTCTGGAACATCAAACACTTTTCTGCGAGCCAAACTTAACAAGTCTAAACAACGATTGGTAGGAGGACGCATTCCACAGGCCCGGCACGCTTCTTGCAGAAATCTCATATCAAAGGTCAGGTTATACCCAACTATGAGATCTTCTTCCACGAACTGCAAAAAGTCCCCTAATACATCTTTCAAAGGCTGACCTTCCTGTTTTACCAAAGCCTCGTCAATGCCAGTGAGAGCCGTGATCTTTTGGGGAACGCCCTTTTCTTGACGAACCAGCCTGGAAAAAAGATCTGTCTTTTGATTATCTCTTACCCGAATCGCTCCGAACTCCAAAATCTTATCCTGCGCAGGAGAGAGCCCCGTTGTTTCCAGGTCAATCACCACAAAGGCCTGAGCTCGCTTTTCGGCAGCCCAGCGTTTGCGGTCTGCCATCTGGCGTTTTGCCGCTTTACTAAAACCAGGCTTTAGCGTTTCTTCCGCCACGGAAGAAGGAAGTGGACGGCGGATCAATTGGATGCCTTCATAATCTACCGGCTTCCAAGAAGTGTTGTGAACTCGAAAGTCCATGCGCTGCTCGTTGCTAGCGGAGAAAACCATGGTGGCACGGCCATTTTTCAAGTTCTCACACACTCTCTCCCAAAGAGCGTCCCTCACCCGGGCGCTGACGTTGCCCACGTATACACCGGTATTGACCTCTTGCAGCCATTTGGACAGGTCCCCCCGAAGCCTGGGAGGGCAATCTGTCATTGTGATGACAACGATGGTGCCACGCCCTCCTCTCCTTCGGCATAGTTCCTGCCGTTTTCGACGGTTCCCTGTTGGTTGTCCCAAAGATAGACGGCTTCTTCCGCGCTGTCTATTTCTTCTTCTGGAAGGAGCAAGAACCGTATGTCATGAACCATGCGCTCTAAAATGTGGTGCGATACCATGGCGTCCCGGACTCTCCGCCTGACAACAGAGGCCAGATCTTCTGGATCTTCTGCCGCAACCTCAAAAGCAATGGGTATGGTGATTTCCGCTTTATACAGGTCCGCAATATCGTAGACAAAGGACCGGTCGTGGCCGACGTGGACAAACCCCAGCCCTGGGGAACAGCCCAGAGAGACAATGACAGCATAGGCCAATCCGTAAAGGCAGGCATGGCCGGCGGAAAGGGCTTGATTCACTTTATCGCTAGCGGAAAAATCCTCCGGCTGGTACTCCCGCCCATTCCAAGGAACACCGGTTTTTTGCGAAGCTGCCCGATAGGCTTTCCGCACGCGGCTTCCCTCTCGGCCGCGCAGCTGCTGCATTGTCAATCCAGCAACATCCTCGTCTGGAAAACGCAGCTGGTACATCTTTCGCACTACGCTTACATGCTTGCGAGTGTTGCTCACCAACTCCGCCTGGCGCTGGAGCAACCCTGCTCTGGTCGTGAGAGGACGGCCGTGGGCGTAATACCTCACGCCGTGTTCTCCCACCCACACAACGCCAACGCCGGTGTCCCCCATCAGTTCCATGGCGCGGTGGGTCACACGGGTGCCGGGCCCTAAAAGCAAAACGGTAATGGCGGCGGCAGGAATGTGCACAATCCCCTTTTCGTCTGTCACAGTGATCGCTCCATCCTGCCTGCCCAAAGTACAGTGTTCTAAATAGAGGAAGGTCATTCGGTCCTTGATTTGTGGCAGCGCCTGCAGCTCCGGGCGAATGATGCCAGGTATCTCACCCATGGGTAGCGCCTCCCCTTGTCACCGTTAGAAGGCCTTGCCCATAGGCTTTGCCCCGACCGATTCCCTCTGTGAGAACCTGGCGGAAAAGAACGGGGTCTGTCACCTCCAAAACGCCCTCATATACCACAGAAAGCAATGTGACAGGCCGCCTTTGCTGCCCTTTTTGGAACCGAAGCCACCGAGACCCTGTCACTTGTAGGCTTTTCAGGCGGAATCCATGCTTTTCCGCACGCGCCCGAAGCCACCCTTCTTGAAATTCCGGCGTGACGTGGGCCTGTACCTTGCCTCGCTCCAAAGGCCCGGAAGAAGGAACTTTACTGGTGGTGGGATTGGCTGCCAGCCGGAAGCGCCAAACGCTGCCCGGCAGAATCCGTTCCAACAGGGGACCATAGGATTTGGTTTCTCCCGGCTCTCCTGCCCCAAATTGTTCCTCGATAGCTGACAAATCGGGCGTATCCTCGCTGAGAATCATCAAATACAGTTTTTCCCCCAGCGGGTCCAGCCGCCAGAGCCGGCGGCGGCGTTCTCCGGGAAACGCCTGTTCCACGGCTCCGTGAAACCGCTGCGGATTTGCCAGCGCAATCACGGTTGCCCTTTTGTGAAGATCCAAGGGAACTCTCGATAAAAACATGGGATCACCTCACAGTTCCGCAAAAGCATCATGCTCCGTGGAGAGCAGTTCTGCTGCCTTGTCCTCCCGGGCTAGACGATAGCCGAACTGCCGGTGGGTTTGGCTGAAAGACAAGGGCAGGTCCCGTTGAGGCACCGCGCCTGGTTCCCCAGGGGCTGCGTCCAGCACCATTCTTCTTGCGCCGGGAACCGGGTTGCGCCACGAGGGTACCAACAAGGGCTCCTCTACCAGAGCGGTTTTCAAATCTTTCTGTCGGATTCCCAAGCACAAGGGCATTGTAGGAGGGCAGGAGCGACGTCCCAAAAACAGCGGGAACACAGGTTGGTGAAGCGCCTGAACCAGATTCTGCAGAAAAACCTCCTCCTGGCTTTCCAGCCCCACCAGAAAAATTGCATCTGACAGGTAGTGGCGATAGGTAATGTAAGGGGTCACTTTTTGTATCTCTCCCTTACGGTTTTTCTCCTCTTTTCGGGCGGCGTGGTAGTCCACCAGAAATTCCCCCTCTTGATCTACCCGCACCCCAAAACGCAGTTGATTGAGGGGGCCTAACTTTTCCGGTTCCTCCCGCCCGATTCCCAGGGCAGCCGCCAAAAGCCCTACCACGCCGCTTTTGGTTGGTTCCCGGTTGGTTTTTCTGGTTTCAAATTTGGAGTCCATCCCCCAGGACTGCAAGGGCGCGGCAAAGCGCAGCAACAGGGTAGCCATCAGGACACCTCGCATGGGCCCAACTGCTGGGACACTGCCTTCGACAGTTCATCTAGCATGGCCCGCAAAGACAAGGGAGCAGCCAGGCCTTCCCATCCCTTGCCCACGGTAAAAGCGATTTGAGGTTTACCAGTATAGTCCGCGTAGACCTGCTCCGTGTAGGAAACGAACCGCTGCTTTGAGGCTTCTACATACCCGTTGGCCGTGGAGGGGACCGCTTGCTCAAACGCGCCGCATAGGTTGACCGGTTGGTCGTCCCGCAATGTGATGTAGACCACATCTGGCAAAGTGCGGTTGGCAAAGGTGTTTTGCTTGCCTGTGGGCATGGAGCGAATAAACGCTTCTGCGAATACCTCTACCGCTTTGACAGCGTCTTCTTTTCCCAGATACCCTGCCAGTTCCAGCAAGTTTACCGTAGCATAGCGGTATAAGGTGGAAGAATTGTATTCCACCGTACCCAGGTGGCCCGCGCCGGCGTTATCCTCAGGGGCGCAGTCATCCACGGCGGTGAAATAATCATATTCGTTTTGCACCCGGTGGGTAGAGATGCTGTGGGCGACCTGGGCTGAGGCGTCATAATTCAGCGAGGGGTCGCTGGCTACCATGCGCCCAAATAAGGCCATATCCATAGAGGGGGCTTTTTCCAGCGCGTCATGGTACGCTTTTTTGTCGGAGGAACCTTCCACGATTAAGCTGGCCAATGCTTTGGCCTGGAAATGGCTGAGGAAGAACAGGGCATCCAAGTCATTTCCATTCTTTTTCGAAGGGGTTAGACCCGCATATTCCATGGCCTTTTTTGCCAGCTTTTCCGCCTCTTGTTCAGGCGCGATCCGCTGTATTTCTTCCGCGAGAATCTGCAGAACCTTTTTCGTGCGCTCTCCCATCTGCTCCGGGTTTAACAACTCCTCACGAAACATGGTTCGCATGGCGCGTTTCCACGCTTGGGAAGAAACTCTAGCTCTCCGAACCCCACCGTACACTGCGGTTTTCGGACTTCCCGTATCATCCCGATTGACACAGCTGGGGGGTACGGTCTGCAATACATGGAGATCTACATAGAGACGCTTATTCATGGGAATCCTCCTTTTCTTGTGGCTCCTGGGTTTCGTTGGGTTGATAGAAGTAATCCTGGCCCCATCGCAGCTTCACCTGTGGGGCACTATCGGGAAATTGCAGTTCAAATAGATCAACGGCCAATTGGGGATAGTCTAAAGGCAGGCCCTCTCCTCGGAGGAGTTGAATCAATCCTCGCAGGTGATGGGAAACTTCTTCGACGCTGTCGGACGTAAGCAGGGCGCTGAAGCGCTTAAAGGCGCCGCTGTCCTGCGGGTCTTCTCTTTGTTTGTTTGCCAGCTGCCGCACCGCTTTACCAATTCCGGCGCCGTCTGCGCACATGGACTTCTCCTGGCTTTGCTGATGCAATGCGAAGAGGGTCAGCGCCAAGTAGATTGCCCACTCGGCTGCGGTGGGGTTGCCATTGCGGCTGAAAAACTCCGGGGGCATCTCTTGAAGAAAACTCCCCCACAGTTCGGGCAGTTCGCCTGGCGCCCGGCCTATGCCACGGCGGAGATTGGCCAAGGCTGCCCGGCGGGGATGTTCTGGCAGGCCCTGTATCTGCCGGATGCGGCGTTCCACCAAACCGGCAATTTGCTTTGCGATCATACTTTGTTCCCTCCTTTTTCTTCGTAGATCTTTTTCAGCTCCCACAAGAAATGATTGAAAGCTTTTGGCGCTGCATGATACTTTATTTCCTTGTTTCCCTTTTTGATTTTTTCACACCGGCCAACTAAAGCGCTTGGGCCCGCCTCCTCTACAAGGGCCTTCCCCACTTGACGGGCGATCCCTTTGGCCTGGCTGCGCCAAGAGAGCACCGCTTCGTCCATGTCTTCCTCTGGGTCCAGACTGGCAAGCCAACGGCGGAACGGCTGATCAATGGAGAAGTAGAACTGCTCTTTTGCTTTTTTTGCGAGCCTTTTACTTTTATCTCCTTTATCTTCTTTAGCCCCGGCTGCCTTAGAAACTTCCATTGAAAGACTTTCGATACAATTGGCAATCTTTTCGCAGCTTTGGATTTCTTGAATCACTTTGTTTCGAGAGATACCCAAAGAATCAAGCACATCTGCGTGGAACGTAAGAGTATCCGTGTAAGAATCAATCACTGTGGATTTTTGGCTGGGATCATAAATGTTTGCAACTGCCAGAAGATTCAGGGGTATTCTTCGAGAAAGAATACCCTTGCTTATCAGAACGTGGTTCCATTTGAGAACCCCAGGTTCCTTGTCTTCGAAGAAAACGGGGAATTCCCGCCATAGCTGTTTGCTGTTGTCATGGCTTTTGGGGTAATAATAAATCGGTTTGTATTTACTCTCTTTTGTCTTTCCCCATAGGGTAGCCTGTTCAATGAATGGTGCAAACTGCGTGGTATCAATATAATCTCCGCCCAACAGAGAATATCCCTTTACAAACTGACCTTGTTCTTCTCTTTCGAGAAGAATCCTTCGCGACTGCATAGTGAGTAATTGGGCCTGGTTGTCAATCCCCACAAATGGACAGGATTGTTCCTCTCGAACCTTTTCATTTTCCCAACAGGGAGTAGGAGGATTGTATAATTCTTCTCCATCTTTTAGAAAAACTAAGTTACGCAACAGCACTTCAAAAAGCGAGGCGCCGCATATTGCTATGTAACCAATCTGACCAAGCCACCCCACCCCTTTTCTGGGAAGATTTCCAGGTTTAGGCCGCCCTCCCTGCTCATCGTAGCCATTGATATACAGCAGCCACCGCGCAGCCTGGGGATAACTTAGATGTTCTTTTTCAAGCCCTGCATAACTGGAAAATAGCCGAACTTTATTTTCGCTTTGCGAGATTTCTCCATTGAGCTTCTGGGCTCCAAACTCAATTCCATTTTTGAGTGTTGCCACTTGATAAAAAGGCCGCTCTGGGTGAAACAGCCAGAACCGTTCCCGCCAGGCTGTCAAGTAATCCAGGATGGGCTTTTCGGGCAGCCGCTTTTCTTCCCACAGCTGGCCCCAACGGTCGAGAGCATCCTCCTCATCTGTTAGGGGAGAAGGGGAGCCTTCCAAATCCACTCGGTAAAAGATGGTTTGCAGCACTGCCAGAAGCAAGCGCAAAACCGCCACGTCCTGGGTGGGCAGCTCTCCAGCCAAGCCGGCATACTCGTGAGCGTGAAGCAACGCGTCTGTGAGAGAAACTTCCTGTAGCGCGCAATCCGGTGTGCGCACCCGAATCCACGGTTCCTCCAACAAATTAAACTCTATCTTCTTCACAGTCCTCCTCCTTTCCATAGGTCAAACCGCGCTCCTTGTCGTAGACAATTTTGGTTCCCGCTAAGTTGGCGGAGAACGTCTCGTCCAGTAACAAGGCAAGTTCTCCATTGAGCATAGGCGCCTGCTGCCACTGGGCTAAAAAACGGCGGTTTTGCTCTTCCAGTTCCGCAATAACACCGTCAATGGTCCAGCGGCGGCTGAAATACCCGGGCAGCCGCAGACGCTGCCGGGCAATGGCGCGGCTTTCTTCCTGGGAGGGCGGCCTGTCCGTTGGAACAGAGGCTCCACCCTCTTGCCACGGAAGAAACCGCACGCTGCCATCTCTGTACCGCATCATGACCAATACCTCGATGGAGGGGTCTCCATCCCGCACGGCAGCCCGCGCCTGTGTTTCAGAATGGGCGCCCACATCCTTCATCCAATCATCCAGCACCTCCGGTCTGGAGAGGGTCTTGCGTTTTCTAGGAGGCAAAATGGTAAATTGGCCAGCCCTCTCTTGCTTGGACTTTTCCTCCAGCTGGTAGAGTTCCCACGCATGTTTGCTCTCCTCTGTTCCCGAAAGCACATCTTGTTCCCCCCAGCCGTAGGTGTTTTGCACTAAGGTAGATATATCCTCTGGAAGACGGACCACAGAAGGAAGCAGCCTCTGGGTTCGCCACAAAAGCCATTCCCCATATACGGCTTTGCTGCCTTCATCAAAACCGTCCTCCGCTGTCAAGACAATACACCTGGCCTCTCGCAACCGGGGAGGGCGCTGGGGATCATGGCTGGGATGACGGTGTTCTCGCCCGATTCTCTGCAGGAGCAGATCCATGGGGCAGAGCTCGGTTACCAAAAAGTCAAAGTCAATGTCCAGTGACTGTTCCAACACCTGGGTCCCCACCACGATGAGCTTGTCCCGCTCCGCCGCAGTGGAGCGTTTTCCCAACCGTTCTAACAAAATCCGCTCCCTCTCTGCGCGGTCCGGCATGAGGAACTGGGCGTGGAACAGAAACACTTGAAAATCTTTCATCCTTTCTTGAAGCTGCCTTGCGAGGGCCTGAGCCTTTTTTACCGTGTTGACGATGATTCCTGCGCAGCCGCCTTCCGCCAGGGCATCTTCCAGCAAGTGCGGGAGCGCATCCTCCGTGGCGGTATGCAGGGCAACTTGGCGTTGCTTGGTTGAGAGCGTTACCACCCGCTGATGGACAGCGGTTCCTGAGGACCAGGTGAGCAAAGGATAGCCCCGGTTGGAGAAAAGTTCACGCTCCACAGTTTTCGCGCCCAAATAAGCCGCCACCAGTTCGCCCCGGCGCTGGGCAGGCAATGTGGCAGAGAGCAAGATCACCGGCACATGATAGCGGCCCAGCCAAGACAGGGCTCTGTCAAGATATGTATCCATATAAGCATCGCAGGCATGGACCTCATCGATGACAACGACTTTACCAGCCACGCCCAGATGGCGCAGCATCAGGTGTCGCTGCTTCAACGCGACCAGCAGCAATTGATCTACTGTGCCAATGACAAAATCAGCCAGCAACGCCTGCTTGTGGCCTTGAAACCAAGGGTGCACATAGACCCCCTCTTCGGGAATATCTTTCTCGACCAGCGCCCTTCCAGGAAAAAGTTCCCGATAGTCCTCGTTTAGCTCCGCCATGCCGTGGGCCAATCGGATGGAGTGCACGGTATCTTCCGACTGGGTCTGCGCCCAGGTAGTCAACCGCCCGAAGATGCCGTTGGCAGTGGCCTGGGTAGGCAGCCCGAAGAAAAGACCGCCCGCTCCCCATTTTGCAGCAAAGGTTTCTGCCGCAGCCAAAGCGGCCTCCGTCTTGCCCACACCCATTTGTGCTTCTAAAATCAGAAGGCCTGGTGTCTCCATAGAGGCTGCCACATCTAGTACAGCCTGCTGCACCTCATTGGGAGAAAAGCCAAAGCGATTTTGGAAGGAATCCTTATCCATGGGGATGTAAGAGGGCGTTTGCCAGGGATCCGGCAAGTGAATCCGCTTCCATCCGCTCACGAAACGCTTTGGATAAAGGGCTTCACTGCCCAAATCCTCCACCGAAAGCAAGGGGAAAAAGCTGGTATTGGAGGCAATCCAGTCCGCCATAATGAGCATTCCTGTCAGCAAAAGCTCTTGCGGAATGGATAAAACAGGCAGGTCTTCTAGGGAGGCAAACCCTGCGGCCCGCAAATGCTGCTCCACCATCTGTTTCCAGAGGGAAAACCAAAGGTCTTTTTCTCCTTTTCCGTAGTAGTTGTTTTTATACGACTCTATATTCTCGTCGATATACTCGCTGCTGTTCTCTTGGGGTTTCCCGTGGTGCGCGCCCACTATGGAAGCAATTCCTTTTGGGCAGCCAAGCTGCAGCAAGATTGCCTCACTCGCTCTGGCGTGCGGCGTCACTCGGGGATAGACAAAACTATCCGGGAGAACGCAGCGCCTGGCTAAACGGTCCCGCGCCTCTGGCAAGCGCTGCGTGATGGTGCTTTGAAATAAGACAGTTGCTTTTCCAATATCATGGACAGCTCCCAAAAAATACGCTGTTTTCGAAAGGGTCGCTTCTTCCAACTCTAAAGCTGCCCGAGCTCCATCGGAAAGCCAATGCATCGCCAGGCGCCGCATCACTTCCGCTGTATCCCGGCTGTGTATCCACAGGGGAAGCCAAAGGTTCGCATTTTGCGGATCCGTTTTTGCGGCCAGATATGGATTCAGGTGAAGGTTCATCGGGCATCCCCCTCTTCACGATTTGTAAGGTTAAACTAATTTTATTATACATAAAACTGTGTTTTTTGCAAGTTTAGAGTCAGTTTTCCGGCGTTTTGGGTCTACTCGTTTTCAGATTGACGAAGAGCAGCGTGTCCAACCCTCCCTTCACCTTTTCTTCGCTTTACTGTTTCCGAAACTCGGAGGGCGTCATGCCCACTGCTTTCTTGAAAAATGAGTGGAAGTACGCTTGGCTGGAAAATCCAAGCATCCCCGCGATTTCGCTGAGACTGATGTCCGTGTACCGCAGCAGGCGTTTTGCCTCCTGGGTTCGCAGGTAGGATTGGAACTCCCCAAAACTCTGTCCCATCTCCTCCTTGAACTTCCTCGTAAGCCAGGCCCTGCTTTTTCCCACCCATCCGGCGGCCTCGTCGATGCCGACTGTTCCGAATAAGTGGCCCCGCAAGAATTGCACGCACTGCGTAATTTCCGGAGAGAGGTGGGGCGGCAGTTTTTCCCTGGCCACCCGCTGGGTGAAATCCAGCAGCATATTGTATTGCAGCAGCTTTACCGCCTCAACTGTGGGGGCCTGTTCACACTCCTGTGCGTACAGGTCGATGAGGGTATAGGCTTCTTCGTCATCCATCCCACCAGGGATGGCCGCCGTTTTGCCCACCAGGGACACCAGCCCCAGAAAGATATTCTTGGCTTGGCGCAATGGGGTGTCCGCAACTTTACCTTCCCGTAAGTTGCTAACTTTTCCCAAGGTATCCAACAGTTTTTTCAAGGCGTCCACGTCCCCGTCCCGCACGGTGGCGAGGATCATATTCTCCACTTGGAACGTTTCATGCCGGCGTTCCTCCCAGGGGCTCCGCATTGCCTGCCGGGCTTTTACGGAATCTGGCTGGGAAACCGCTGAAGCCTCCTGTACGATGGCGTCGGTTTCCTCAGGGTTTCGTCCGTTTAGGGTGAGATCCAGAAACCGCAGCAGGTTATAAAACTGATTGTAGGTGTATCGGGGTACCCCAGCCAGCAGCCAGTAGAGGACAGACCAGTCCCGGTTGCCAATGCCGTTCTGCCTGGCAAAGATGGAGACCATCTTCTCCGTTACAGGCTGGCTGAATACCGGGCCCAGCAGTAGTGTCTGCGCCCCGGCCTCTACCAATCCATAAAGGCCCAGCTCCTCCGTGGAGACTACTTTGCACGCCCCGGAGAACCCCCTTGCCTGCTCAAGAATTTTCCCATAGAGGGGTAAGGGCCGCTCTATGCTGGCATAGCTTTTTTGAATCTCCCCCTTATGCAGCAGGGCCATGGGGATGTAGTGACTGGCGTAGAACAGCTGGCAAAACAGATCCAGTTCCAAATTTTGCGCCTCCCTTATCCAAATTTATAAAATTATAGCCTCACTTGAAATACTTTTCAAGCTTCGCCTCTTATAATGAAGAAAACGCAGCTGAGAGGGAGGAGATACTATGACAAAAACAAGCAAGCTGCTCAGCCACGGCCTGTTTGAAAAGCCCTTCATGGATTCACGGGTACAATCCCGTACCCTGTCAAAAAAGGAGGAGATCCTGGGCCACCTGGTGGGGCCCCTGGGACTCATCTTCGTGGTGAACACCATCGCCGCCCTGGTGGAGAAGTTCTTCACCCAGCAGACCGGGGCCATCTACGGCGTGGAAAACCTGGAGATGGTGCGGGTGATGGACCACCAGTATGAAGTGGTGATGACCGTCACGAAGATCCTGGCGGTGGTTTGGGGCCTGTTTGTGGGATGGCTTATTCAGCACACCCAATCCAGGCAAGGGCGCTTTCGTCCCTGGCACCTGATTTTTGGCTTTGTCACCATCGCCATCGGGTGCTTCATCTTCCTGTTCCCGGGGAATGACCTGGGCGGCTCCTATTGGTACTACTTCTTCTTTTTACTTATCTGCTACAACACGGTGGGGTCGTCTTTTTTCTACCTGTTCCGCAGCAACATCTGCTCTCTCACCACCCGGGACCCCAAAGAGAAGACCCAGGTGCAGTTTATCCGGCAGATGTCCTGGACGCTGCTCTCCGGCGTGGTCATCGGCATGGTCATCAACATGGTGCTGCTGCCCATGTGGCTGGAAAAGGACATTAACGGCTACCCCGTCCTTATGCTGTGCTTGAGCATCGCCGCCATCCCCCTGCTGCTGTTGGAGTATTTCTACACCCGGGAGCGCATCACCGAGGACATGGCGGTGGAGGTGGGCCTTGCCAGGGAGAACAGCGTCCCTCTGCTGGACCAGATGCGGGCCCTGCTCTCCAATAAGTACTACGTCATTTTGACGGTGCTTGCCACCTTTACCGGCATCGTGGACAACTTCAAGGGCGGCAACGTCCAGTACTTCTATGTGAAGTTCCTGCTGGGCGGCGCGGACGACCCCATGATGTTCACCATCTACCAGATCGCCACCGGCATCCCCCTGGGGCTGGGGGCCATCTTCGCCTATCCCGTCGCCCGGAAGATCGGCATCCGGAACTTCACCTACATCGGGTACGCCTGCATCCTGGCGGGGAGCATTTTGGGGCTGCTGTTCCCCTCCAACCTGCCTATCGCCATCACAGCCGGGTTCCTGCGCCAGGGCGGGCTGATTCCCAACAACTATGTGTTCGCGACTTTGCTTTGCTTCGCCTTTGACAGCGTGGAGTTCCGCTCCCACCTGCGGCTGGAAGGGCTGTTGGGGGTGGCCATCATCGGGGCGGTACAGACGGTGATCTACGCCCCCTTTGCCGGCGGGTATGAGTCCACCATTCTGAAGATGGGTTTTGTGGACGCCCAGGGTGTGGTGCCCGGCACCGATGTGAAACAGTTCATGGTGCTGGCCTTCTACCTGTTTGACCTCATCTGTGCCACGGTTTATCTGATTTTGCTGCCTTTTGTGGATGTGGAGAAGAAGATGCCCCGGATTAACCAGGAGCTTTTGGAGCGGAAGAAACAAGCTGTCCTTGCCCAGGGCGGGGAGTGGATCGAGCCGGAGGAGCTGGAACGCCGGGAGCGGGAGGCATTGGCCGCCCAGCACGAGGCCGACCGCATCGCCGACCTGAAAGCCCTCTGCCAGCGAAAGGGCCTGGACTTTGACACGGAAAACCAGAAGTATTTGGATAGACAAGCGAAAAAGGAAGCCAAAGCCGCGGCCATGGCCGCACGGAAACACCGCTGAAAGGAGATCACACATGAAACAGCATATCGCCATTGACAAAGCCACCCCCAACGTGGGCGCCTTGGACTTTTCCCACCTGCTGGACGCCCCGGCGGGCAAGCACGGCCATGTGGTAGTGCGGGACGGTCACTTCTACTTTGAAGACGACACGCGTGCCCGCTTTATTGGGTTCAACCTGCCCACCCGCTCCAACACACCGGACCACGAAACCGCCGACAAGCTGGCCGCCCGCTTCGCCAGCCTGGGGGTGAATGTCATCCGCCTTCACGCCGCCGACGCCCCCATCGGGGACGAGCCGGGCAGCTGGTCCTCCTGCCGGGAGGCCCCCTTGCTGGACTACAAGAGCGGCTCCACAAGAAACTTTAACCAGGCGGGCCTGGACCGGTTCGACTATTTCTGGGCCAGGCTCAAGGAGCATGGCATCTACCTGCACATCGATCTCATTGTAGCCCGGGCCTTCCAGGAGGGGGACGGCTTGGATTATCCCGGAGAGCCCGGCTCCTGCCTGAAGTGCTACACCATGGTAAACCGGCGGCTGATCGAGCTGCAAAAGGAGTACGCCCAAAAACTCCTTTGCCATGTAAATCCCTACACCGGCACCCGGCTTTTGGACGACCCAGCGGTGATGACTATCCAAATCAACAACGAGGACTCGGCCATCAAGGGCACAGCAGATGTGAAAGACCAGCCTGGCGTGGCGCCTTACCGGAAAGAGCTGCTGGAGAAGTTTGGATACTTCCTGCTGGCGAAATACGGCAGCAGGGAAAAGCTTCGGGCGGCCTGGACTTATGAGGGCGTTTGCGCCCTGGGGGAGGACGAGGACCCGGCGGCAGGCACCGTGCGCATCGCCGAGGGGGGCTTTGTCCAGCCGGTCAACGAGCCCACTGGGGACTGGGGCGGTGAGAACAGCCCCGCCCGCTACGCCGACACCATGGAGTTCGGCATCCAGCTGAACCGCCGGTTCTATCGTGAAATGAAGGATTTCCTGAAAGCCCTGGGGGCCAAAGCGCCCATCGCTACCAGCAATTTGCTGGGCGGGGCAGCGGACGTTTATGGACACACGGATGGGGACTTGATGGAAAACAACTCCTACTTCAACCATCCCATTCTGCCGGTACAAAACAACACGTACATCGTTGGGGGACTGCAGGAATATGTCTCCATGAACCCCCTGACCATGCAGCAGGGGTACGGAGCGGCCCGCACCAGCCTGTTAAGCTTGGGCGCCACGGCTGTGGTTGCTGGGAAGCCCTTTGTCCTCAGCGAATGGAACGAGTACGGGGCGTATCCATTCCACTCCACTTCCTTTGTGCAGATAGCGGCCTACGCCTGCCTAAACGATTGGGACGGCCTCATCCTCTACGCGCACCACACCTCAGAGAAGTGGGACGACCAGCCCGCCGGCGAGATCCTCAACATCTTCGACGCCTACAACGATCCCTCCCTCATCTGCCAGTGGGGCTTTCTGGCAGAGGTGTTCCTCAAGGGCCTGGTGGCTCCCGCCAGCGCCACGGCGGAGATCGTCTACACCCAGGAAGACCTGCTGACTTTGCCCAACAGCCACATGATGCCCAACTGTTTCCTTCCCTATGTGATGAACACCGCCAGTGTATTTTTAGACGGCGGCGAGGCCTATGCCGGTTCCGCCGATGTGGCGGTGAACGCAGGGTTCGTCAACACCGGCGACTTGTCCCAGGCAAAGCACGGGGTAGCCTATGCCTGGTCCCCCTGGCGGGACGCCTTCCGGCAGTTCCGGGACGAGTCCCGCCTACCTGCTGCCGCACAGGGTGGGGAAAAGCTCCATCCCGGGGTGACCTTGGGCAAGGACCTGGTGTTTGCGGACATCCAAGCCCTTTCCGGCGCCGGAGATTACCGGGCCTTCGCCCACTATCTGACCCAGGCCCTGCATCGGTGGGGCGTGCTGCCGGAGGGTACCGGCTTTGTGGACGGGAAACTTATCTCCCAGACAGGGCAGCTGGTGTTCGACCCGGACCATGCCCAGTTTGTCATGCATGGGGAGAAGTGCGCCTATTTCAGCGGGCAGCCTAACGGTGCCATTTTCTTGGGCCAGGGCATCACCGCCCAGGCGGAAAACCAGCGGCTTTCCCTCGCGGCCCTTTCCCTGGACGGAAAACCCCTGGCGTCCTCTCGAACAGTTCTTCTCACCGCCATGGGGGAGACCGGGATGGATGAAACCACCCAAAGCCCTGTGGAGTTCTTCCCCGGCGTGCCCTTCACCGCCTGCGCTTTCCAGGGCAAGCTGTACGCCGACACTTGGGAGGGGAGCCTCATCGTGACAGGGAACGCCACCCTCACGGCCCTGGACGTGTATGGAAATGAACTTGGGGAGATTCCAGGGGAGGCAGCCAACGGCAGAACCGCGTTTCCCCTTTCCGGAGATTGGCCCACTACCGCATACGTCCTCCAGCGCGAGTAAAAAACGCGCGGGAATCTCCCCGGATACTTCGTTCCAAATCGTTCATCCCATCAATCGCTCCCGAATCATCGCACCTTTTTCTTAAAATAATGTGACTTGTGTTTGCGCGACATCGAACTGTTGCATTGTCTTTGCCTGGAGATTTTGTAGTTATACTATATATTACATTGACATCCCCTTGTGAAAATGATATACTTCCTCTATAAAAATGTTTTGCATAGAGGTGTGATAGAATAGGGGGTTGTCCTATGAAAAAGCTCGCTTTGCTGCTGACTGCCTGTTTGCTTGCCTGGAGTGCCCTGGCCGGCTGCCAAACCCAGGATACACCCCAGCCCCCAGAGCCCAGCGGCTCCGAGGCTTCCGCCAGCTCCAACGCCCAAGAGGGAGACCCGGTGGTGTTGTGCATTGAGGACAGCTTTGAACAGGACGCCTACGAACTGGAAAACTACCTGAAGACCACAGGGGTGGAGACGGAGTATGAGTTTTTGGTGCTGCCCAATAACACCGAGGACCGGGAGACGGAACTGACCCGCCTGCGCACGGAAATCATGGCGGGGGAGGGGCCGGACGCCTTTATCCTGGATGCCACCGTTCCCGGGACGGTGACGGATTCTGGGGAACCATTGGAGGCACTCTTCCCCAACGTGGAAAAAAGCATGTACTCCCACTTGTTCTTGGACTTGGAGGACATGGCCCAAAGCAGTGAAATCATCGACCTGGAAAGCTGCAACCAGACGGTGATGGACGTGGGTGTCACCGGGGAGGGCCGGTTCCTGCTGCCTCTGACCTACACCTTTTCGGGGCTGATTCTAGACCCATCCATCTTAAACGACCCGGCTTATGTTTTCACCACTCTGGACGAGCTGCTTCAAAGTGATGAGGAGGCCCTCAAGGGCATCATGGCGTGGGGCACGTTCCGGCTATTTCCCGATTGCCTGGGGCTTTTGGCAGACTACACGGACCAGAACCTGCTGGTCACCCAAGACGCCTTGCAGCAGGCAATAGAACAAGCGGACGCTTTTTCGGCGTTTCAGGACGAGACTTATTCCCAATCTCCTGCCTTGTACCAGGGCGGCAGAACCATCGGCGCTAACCACTTGATGAGCCTTGCCAGAGAGGAAACGGAGTACGCCGTCCTGCCCATACCCAACCCACAGGGGGGCGTCACTGCGGCGGTGACTTTCTACGCCGCCATCAACGCCAACGCGGCCCATCCCCAGGAGGCCTTCGACTTCATCGAGCTGCTGTACAGCCCGGAGCTTGTCACCCAGCAGGGGTTTGAGGTGAACGGCATGCACTACGGCACCATGTTCGACTACGGCGACAACGGCTCTCTTGCCATCCCTGTAAAAGATGGGGTCCTCCTCCAATACGCGGAGGACAGCGGCTTGCTGCCTGGCACCCTGGCCTCCTTCCGAGGGGCCTTAGACCGCATCGACAGCGCCAAGGTGTACTCCGATTTGGATTTGGACATCTACAACCTGTACGAAACCTGGCACTTTGAGAGGCCGGAAGAATCCCTGGAAGAACTGGTGGACCGCACCGTTTCCACCATGGAAATGACATTGGCGGAGTGAGGCGTATGAAACGGACGTGGAAGGGCTATCTCTTTGCCGGGCCGCTGCTGCTGGGCTTCCTGCTGTTTTACGTGCTGCCCTTTGGCCAGGTGGTGTGGGACTCCCTGTCCCAAGGCACCGGGAAAAGCCAGCTGTTTGTGGGCCTGGAAAATTACAGCCGGATGTTCCAGAACGACATGTTCCGCATGGCCTTTGGGAACACCCTGGGCTTTTTGGGCATAGGGCTGCCTGTCATTCTGCTGGTGTCCTACGGGCTGGCGCTGTTTTTAAAAAGGCAGGCCCGGCGGTTCCAGCTGCTGCGCACGGTGTTCCTCCTGCCCTATGTGATGCCCGTGGCGGGCACGGTGCTGCTGGTGGATTTGCTCTTTTCCAGAGAAGGGCTGGTCAACCGGCTGTTTCTCACGCTGGGCCTGCCCTTGGCGGATTGCCTTCAATCCCCGGCGGCCTTTTGGGTGATGCTCATCCTCTACCTGTGGAAGAGCACGGGCTACGCGGTGGTGCTGCTGCTGGCGGGGCTGATGGCCATCCCCCCTGACCACTACGCCGTGGCCCAGGTGGAGGGCGCCGGCCGGTGGCAGGCCTTCCGCTACATCACCATGCCGCAAATGTGGTACGCCCTGTTCATCGCCTTTGTCTTCTCCCTTATCAACGCCTTCAAGTGCTTCCGGGAGATTTTCCTGGTGGGCGGGGAACACCCCCACCCGTCGGTGTACATGCTCCAGCACTTTATCAACAATTCCTTTGAGAATTTGAACTACCAGCGCCTCAGCGTGGCCTCTGTGCTGCTGTTCTTGGTGTTGACCCTGGTGCTGGGGGTCTGCGCCCTGTGGGTGCTGCGGAAGGAGGCGGCCCGCTCATGAAAAAGCTGCGCGCTGTGGCTGTGGGGCTGTTTGCCGCCCTGCTGCTGGTCATCATCGGCGGCCCCTTTGTGTATGTGCTGGTTCTCAGCTTTTTCGCGGAAGGGCCCGCCTTTTCGGTGGAGGGCTACTACCGCGTGTTCCTGGGCTCCCAGGAGTACCTTCTCAACTTCTGGAGGAGCCTGTTCTTCTGCGCCGTCATCGTGGCGGGGCAGGTGGTTCTGTCGGTGTTCGCGGGCCTGGGCTTTGCCAAGTATGCCTTCCCCGGGAAGAACTTCTGGTTTTTCCTGCTGCTGGTGGTGATGGTTTTGCCCCTCCAGGTGACGCTGGTGCCAAACTTCCGCATTCTGGGAGCTTTGGGCCTGCTGGATACCCAGTGGGCCTTGGTGCTGCCCGCCATGTTCGCGCCCCTGGGCACCTTCCTCATGACCCAATGCTTCCGCTCGGTGCCCGATGAAATCCTGGAGGCAGCCCAGCTGGACGGCGCCAACATGGTGCGGGTCCTGTGGAAAGTCCTGGTTCCCATGAGCAAAAACGGCGTGGCCAGCGTGGTGCTGCTGTCCTTTTTAGAGGCGTGGAACATGGTGGAACAGCCGGTGGCCTATCTGAAAGAGCCCGCCCAGTATCCCTTGTCCGTGGCGGTTGCCTATGTGGGCACAGAGGACGCTGCCACCCAGCTGGTGTGCTCCCTGCTCTCTCTGCTGCCGCCGCTGCTGCTGTTCCTCCGGTTCCACCAGGAGCTGGTCCAGGGGATTGCCCTGGCGGAAGTGAAGGGGTAGGGTGATACCATGAACAAGGCCTTTTTGCGGGGGCTGGTCGTGGCCGCTGTTTTGCTGATAAACTGCACGCTGCTCTCCGGCTTTATTGAAAGGCAGATGACAGTTCCGGTCCGGGAGTGCTCGCCCCGGTACGATGCTTCCGTGGGGAGCCAGCGTATCCCGGCCGACGCCATCCGCTGGGAAGACGGGCAGAGCTTCCTCTACGCCATCCAGGAGGGCCAGGGCTTGACCGCGGGCCTGTGGGCAAAACGCGTCCCGGTGAACGTCATAGGCACAGAGGGCGCCGCCGCCTTTGTCATGGAGGATGAAAGCCAGGAGTATGTGCTGTATGGCTCCCGGCCATTCCAAGACGGGGAGCGTGTCCTCCCGGTGGAGGAGGGGCGGGCCCAGCCGGACACCCTCCTTCTCTGGATGCCGGCGGGGGCGTCCCCCTTGGAGGAGGGCGCTTCCATCCCCTTGGGGGAGAGGGAAGCCACCTTGTACAGCCGGGAGGTGACCCAGCCTTTCCTGGCGGAAAGGGAGCTGGCCCAGCTGGCGCCGGAGGAGCTGCGCGCCCAAAGCGCCGTAATCAGCTGCCAGGAGTTGGAAAAACTGCTCAACGGGCTGCCGTGGCTGGCAGGGGCGGCCCTGCTGGTGCTTGTCACCTTGCTGCTGGCCATCCTGTTTTGCGTGGCCCTGGGACAGGCAAGGCGCTGGCCCTGGTACCTGGGCTGCGGCGTGGGATGCCTTTTGGCTTGGGTGGGCCTGGTTCTTGTGCTGGGCCGCACCAAGCTGCCCTCTTCGCTGCTGCCAACGGGCAATATCTTTGCTTGGGGCCACTACAGCAACTTGTTCCAGCTGGCGGAAGAAGGGCTGGCAGCTTTCGCGGAGAATGCCCGCTGCGCGGAGCTCCTCAACCTCCTGGGGCAGCGGCAGCGGGAGGCCATGCTCCTTTTGGCGGGAGGGGCGGCGCTGCTCTGTCTGCTTCTTGTCACGGTGGGGATGTATCTCAGAAGAAGCTCTGGTTCACACGCGCGGGGCGGCGGTCTTTCTTCTTTCCGAAAGGAGGGAAGCGATAAATCGTAAAGTGGGAATAGGAGACGCCCTAGTTTTAGCGCTCCTTGTCCCTTGTTTTCATGTAGAAGTCTTGGAGAAGGGCGTCTGCTTCATCCGGGATCCGGCCCACGTCATCCACTGTGCCCAGGTCTGTGAGGCCATACGGTTCCATATTGGGGCTTCGGTTATTGGGCACGCTGCTTCGGATGTGATGTAAAGTTTACGCGGACAGCCCTTCCAGTCTTTTTTCCACACTTATCCGAAACGGTTTTTTCTAAGACCTCTTTCCTTCCCCCTGGTTGAAAGGGGGGATTCAGGTCTCAAGGCAGCAAAAGGACTTCCGGCAACCAAACCGGCTGCCGGAAGTCCCGCTTTTTTATTCTGTCTCGCGGCCCTCTTGCCGGGGAGCGGTTCAAAAGCCGCAGGGGGTTCTTTGAAAATCAGGGAAATCCAGCGGGGTCAGCGATTACCATCATAGGCCTTCTTCAGCCGGTGCAGGTTGGAGAGCCGCTGGACCGCCTCGTCTCCCAGCTTTTCCGAAACCGCCACCACCAGCGCGTCTATCAGGGCGGCGGGGGCCGTCATGGAGTGGTACTCCTTGGCCTCCCCCCGGTAGACGAACAGGTTCATGTCCGCCCGCTCCGGCTCCGGCAAATAGCTGCGGCTGGTAAAGGCGAGGGTGCGGTACCCAGCCTGTTTTTGATACTCCAGAATCATCCGGCCCTCCCGGGAGACCTTGGAAAAGCTGAACAGCACCACCAGGTCGTCCGAACGCGCCTGGGAAAGCCCCTCCAGCACCTCCGAGCCGCCGGAGGGCAGCAGGATCGCCTCAATGCCCAGCCGCCGCAGCCGGAACAAAAGCAACTGCCCCAGGGAGGCGGAGGCGCTTTTGGCGTGGATGAACACCCGGTGGCAGTCCAGCAGCGCCTGGGCCGCCTGGGCAAAGGCTTGGGGGTCCAGGCCCTCCAGGGTCTTTTCCAGGCAGAGCTGCTGGCGCAGCATCCAGTTTTCCACCGTAAAGCCCTGCTGGGTCTCCAGCAGCTTGGCGGCAGGGCCCACCGGCTGCTCCTGCTGGGACACCAGCCGCTTCAAGCCCTTGTAGTCCCCGCAGCCCACCCGGCGGGCGAACCGGGACAGCGTGGTGCCCGAAACCCCCAGCTTCTGGCTCACCGCGCCGATGGAGTCCTGGAGGAACTCCCGGGGGTTGTTGGAGATGTAGTCGATAATCTCCGCCTCGGAGCGGGTGATCTGCTCCGGCATGTGGGGGAATTGTATGGTCATGGCTTTACCTCCGTCCCAGTTGGCATTGCAGTGATTTTCAGTATAACAGAACGCGCCCGCGGATGCAAGCCGGCCTCACGCTGTGCCCCGCTTGCGGAACAGCAAAATGCCTTTGGCTGCCGGCGTCACGGTGGAGGACACCAGCTCCCAGCCCTGCAAGGCCATCTCGTTGGCGGCTCGCTCCAACGCCTCCGCCATGGCTCCGGCCTTGGGGGCGTATTCCACCACCACCGCCTTGTGCTGGACAGCGATCCGCTCCCCGTAGGAGGGGCCGTGCTCCTGGTCCTTTTCCGGCCCGGTGAGCACCGCCACATAGTCCCCGCCCAGGGCGTGAATCTCCTTCAGGGCCCGCTTCAGCAGGCTGGCGGTTTTTACCTTTTCCGCCGCGCTTTCCGACACGGTGATGGTATATCTTCCCGCCTGCATTTCCTGCAGCAGCTCCGCCGCCGTGGAGCAATCCCGCTGGAACTCCGTCCACACGCAGCCGTACTGCACCGCCTGGTGAGTGTCGCTGCCAGACACCACCGGGATGCCCAGCAGGCGGCCCAGGCCATAGGTGCGCTGCTCCGCCTGCTGGCAGTTGGTGGCCAGGTCCTTGCCGTTTAAGTCCAGAAAATCCAGCCGGGCAAGCTGTTCCCGGGGCAGCTGGGGGATATGCCCCCCCTCCCGGTAGGGATGGGCCCCGCCCACCACCACCGGGTATTGGTCGAACAAATCCCGCAGCTGGGCAAAGGGCAGGAAATTCCCCGGCGCCTTGTGGGGGGCCAAGCGCTGGTTCAGCTCTAAGATGGCCTCCAGCGGGCCGATGGACAGAATGTGCCCTCCCTCGGCGATATCTGTCTCCATGCCGGGGAAGACCCGCAGGCCGTTTTCCAGCACCAGGGCGTCGCCCTCCCGGGTGCTTCTGGTGGAGAGGTAGCCGTACAGCTCGTCAAATTGCAGGGTGTTGAAGTGCTCTGTCAGGCAGAGGGCGTCCAGGCCGGCGTTTTTGGCCTCGCCAAAGAGCCAGTCGGTGTACACCGTGGAGAAGGGCAGCCGCTTGGCCAGCTTGCCGTGGGTGTGAAAATCCAGTTTCAAGGGGATACCTCTTTTCTAAATCAAAGTGGAAAGCAGAATGGCCAGGGAAATCCACAGCAGGGAGATGGCCAAAAACAGCAGGTCGTTGGTGCTCACCTTTAAGGTGGCCAGCTTCATCCGCTTCACCGCCTTGTTGGTGGCGGCGTTGCGGTAGCCCCGAATCTCCAAAGCCTCCACGGTGGTGCGGGAGCGCTTGGCGGTGTTGAGCATCAGGGGGTAGAAGGCGTGCATGACCACCTTCACCTGGTAGAACAGGTACTTCACCTTGCCCCACAGGCTTTCCCGGGAGGGCGGGTTGCCCCGTAGCCGGAAGGAGAGCAGGATGTTCTGGAACTCCTCCATCAGCATGGGCAGCACCCGGTAGGCGTAGGAGATGGAAAAGGAGAGCCGCTCCGGGCAGCCGAACCACATCAGGCCGTTGGAGAGCTTGTCCGGGTCCAGGCCGGAGAACACCGTCACCGAGGCCAGGGAGCAGGTGGCCACCTTCAGGCTGAGCACCAGCAGCGGCGCGATGGTGGAGGCGTTGCCCCCAAAGAGCAGGGACACCAGCAGCAAATAGCCTGTCTGGGAGAACACCCCCACAGCGAACACCAGCAGTACCAGCCCCGCCACCCGGGCCAGCTTGGTGGTGACCACCACCAGCAAAAAGCAGGCCATCAAAAACCACAGGTCGTTGACAAACCAGGGCACCAGCCCAAAGAACAGGTACCACATAATCAAAATGCGGGGGTCCAGCTTGGCGATGACGGTGTCATTGTTGCCATAGGCGTTTTTCAGCACCTGGTTCCGCAGAAAGTCCATGGAGAACTTCTCCAAAATGTTCTCCGAGAGCTTTTTCTTTGTCTTGGTTCCCATTTCCATCACGAGCCCTCCCCAAAGCAGCTTGTAAATTCCTCCACGGTGTAGCACAGCGCCCGCTCCTCCAGGGCCTGGCCCATGGAGAAGATTTCCGGCGGCCGGATGCCCACCTCTTTCAGCAGCGCCCGGTTCCCGAAAATCTCGTCCCGGGGGCCGTCCGCCACCACCTTGCCGCCCAAAAGCACCACAATGCGCTGGGCCCATTCGCACACCAGCTGCATGTCGTGGGTGGCAATCACCACCGTGTCGGTGATGTCCTTCATCTCCCCCAGGGTGCGCAGAATCTCCTTGCGGGTGGCGATGTCCAGGTTGGCGGTGGGCTCATCCAGCAGCAAAATGCCGGGGTTTAGCGCCACGCCAATGGCCAGGCTGGCCCGGCGCATCTGCCCGCCGGAGAGAAGCCGCCCGTCCCGCTCCTGCAGCGGGGAAAGGCGGAACCGGGCGAGCAGCTCCTGGGTGCGCTCCTTATAGTGCTCCACGCCCCGGGCCTCCATGGCAAAGGCGATGTCCGCCCGGATGGAGTCCTTGATGAACATCTGCTCCGGGTTCTGGTACACCAGGGAAATCTGCCGGGAGAGGTCCTCTGTCTTTTTCCGGTGGATGCTCTCCCCGTTTAGGCGGATGTCCCCGGAGGCGGGCTTCAAAAGCCCCACCATCAGCTTTAGCAAGGTGGATTTCCCCGCCCCGTTGGAGCCTATCAGCGCCACCTTGTCGCCCTTGTGGATGGTCAGGTCCAGCCCGTCGAACACCACCCGGTCCGCCCCCTTTACCGAGCGGTAAGCCAGGGACACCTGCTGGAACTCCACCGCCGGCGCGGGTTCCTGCTCCGGTGGGGGAGAGGGGGCCCGTTCCGCTGGGCGGTAGGCAAGGCCCCGGAAGGCCTCCAGCCCCTGGGGGATGGTGGTGGGCAAAGGCCGCTCCCAGGGGAGGCTCCCTTGGCGCCGCAGCTTGTCCGCAGCCAGGGTCACCTGGGGCGGGAAGATGTTGCACTCCTGCAGCTCGCCCACCCGGCGCAAAGCCTGGCTGGTGGGCAGCTTCCAGGCGATGTTTCCGTCCCGCATGAGCATCACGTGCTTGCAGTAGTCGGCGATGTACTCTGTGTGGTGCTCGATGACGATGATGGTCTTGCCGTGCTTCTCGTTAAGCTCCTTGAGCACCTGGTAGATGCGGTCGGCGTGGCCCGGGTCTAGCTGGGCGATGGGTTCGTCCAGAATCAGCACCTCCGGCCGCAGGGACACCGCCCCAGCCAGCGCCAGCAAATGGGTCTGCCCGCCGGAAAGCTGCCAGATGTAGTCGTCCTCCCGGCCCTCCAGCCCGCACAGGGCCAGGGCCTCTTTGCCCCGCTCCACATAGTCCGCCATGGCGTAGTTCAGGCAGGCGTAGGAGGCGTCGTCCAGCACTGTGGGGCGCACAATCTGGTTTTCAAAGTCCTGGTACACATATCCCGCCTTTTGGGCCAGGGTGCCCACGTCCGCCTCCAGGGTGTTCACCCCGTCCACCACCACTTTCCCAGAGAATTCGCCGGTGATAAAGTGGGGGATCAGCCCGTTGAGGGTCTTGCAAAAAGTGGATTTCCCACAGCCGTTGTTGCCAACGATTGCCAGGAAATCCCCTTTTTCCACCTGTAGCGTGATGTCCTTTAAAATGGGTGTTTCAGCGGCGGGATAGGAATAGGTCAAGTTCTCTATCTCGATGATGTTCATCCCGCGGTAGTCCCGTCCTTTCCGGCCTTCCATTTCAGCACGGCCAGCACGATTACCGCCAGCGCCGCGGCCACCACCAGACCGATGGCCAAAGCGGTGCCGCTGCCAGCCCAGTCAGCTTCCCAGTCCACAATGGAGAAGCCGCTCTTGGCGATAAGCTGAGTCACGACAGCCACCACAAAGCCGATGACACAGCCAAGGACCACCTTGGGGCTGATGCCGCCCACCCAGGTCTTTTCCGTGCGGGGGGCCATGCCCAGCAGGGGCTCAATCTTCCCATAGAGCTTGGGCACCAGGAACAGCGTGGGCAGCAGGCAGAACAGGATGCCGGAGAACAGCAGGTCGTTGAGGAAGGCAAAGCCCTCGGTGGCGAAGACGCTTTCCGGCAGGCCGGCCACAGCCTCAAAATCCTCCACGGCAAACTGCACCTTGCAGATGTCCACCACAGCGCCCATGGCCAGCTGCAGCGCCGTGCCGGTGATGGCGGCGATGCCAACCATCTTGTAGTTCTTGGGGTTCTTCACCATGCGGCCGGCCACATACACGCCAATGGTCACGGTGAGGAACTTCTCCAGCTCTCCCAGGCCGCCAAACTGCCCCAGCATAATTTCGCTGAACACCAGCTCGCCGGTGGCGGCGCCCAGGGCGGCGGAAAGGGGGTCAAAGAGCATGGCCAGCGTCAGGGGGATAAACAGGAAGTACTCCACCGAAAACTCCACAACGCCCACCTGGAAGCTGGGAATCAGCTCGGTGAACAACGTGGCCAGGCCGTACAGGGCCATGGTCAGCACAAACACCATCAGTTTTTGGGATTGGGTCGCGGTCTGCTTTTTTGCAAGTTCCATGTCACTCTTCCTCTCTCTTCTTGCAGTTCCGTTTTCTTACAGCCCTATTGTAATCCCTCTCTGTGTAAAGCCGCGACCGTGTTTCTGTAAAATTGAAATTAAAATTTCTCTTGTCTGAAAATATAAAGAAAAGTTTCATTTATGCCGTATGGATGTTTACGGGCTTCCAGGAAAATAGCGGCACAGCATAACGGAACGATGTCCTGTGCCACTATAACTGACAGCGGGAAGGGGACACTTCTTATGCGCTTTATTCCTAATAGTAACCAACTCTGCCTGCCAGCAAAAGGAACCCAAAATGAAAGACGGAAAGATCTTGCTGACCGTGTGCATGGAAAGCTCCGTTGGTTTGCCCAATGCGGAGAAGGGAACTACCATGGAGAACTCCATTCAATCCATTGCCCAGTATTATACGGCCGCTGTCAATCCTGACGTCACCTTTGAATTTGTCACCCTGACAGCGGACCAGGAAGAGCGAAGCAACCGCATCGACCAACTCCAAACGGAGATGATGGCAGGCCAAGGCCCCGATATCTTCATCCTTCCCTGTGACGATGGGTTTGGCTTCAACGAAACCCGGCTCATTGAAAATGTGGAAAAAGGGATGGTCACAGGCCTGTTCGCAGACTTGTCCCAGTTGTACGACCAGGACGAAACATTGGAGAAGGACCTGCTGCTGGAGAAAGTCATGGACGCGGGGATGATGGACGGCAAGCGGTACATCCTGCCTCTGCGGTATCAGTACCCCATTATCCTGGCATTGGAGGACGAACTGCAAGG